>ERZ773022.252-NODE-252-length-47075-cov-5.521672_pt1 | contig 47075 bp, 43 predicted proteins | sample MGYA00580839_ERZ773022 | MGnify/ENA primary metagenome ERZ773022 (study PRJEB29015, sample SAMEA2738020) | human oral metagenome | biome: human oral; feature: human-associated habitat; material: dental | place: China | collected 2044 ... | reverse complement strand
GGGTTCGTCTGCGGCGACCCGGGCAGCAGCCACTAAGTGTCATCGTCCAAACCTCGCTCTATGAAAGAGCCTATAATCTGCTTGTAACGCGAATCACGGGCAAGCGAATTTGCGAAGTCTATGACCTCTGGGCTGTCGCTTCTCGCTTTCACGTAAGCGCCGCCCGTGTATTCAGTCCTTGCCCAGAACTCCCCGCGCAAAAGACCGTGGGAAGGAAGCTCTGACGGTTCAGCGCCGCTTCCCTGCCTTATCTCCTCGTCGCCATTCAGACGATGCAGTATCCTCTCGTCGCAAAGCGAGCGAAACTGCGTACTGCCCAGCGCTTCTTGCATTGCCGATTGACTGCTCAGCATGAACGTAACGCCGTATTTGCGCCCTGTTCTCATAAGCAGCGCCGTCGTTGCTTGAAGCTCCTCTCTAAGGCTCTTGCTTGTCACAATAGAGCCGAGCTTTCCCCAGATAGCTGGAACCTCGTCTATGAACACAAGCCAGTGCGGAAGCTCTGGCGTTGTCGGCACGACCTCGTATTGCGGGTTCTCTGCTAGGAACTTCGCGCGGCGTTGGCATTCGTCGGATATTGCTTGAAGCCCTGATGCGTATTGCGTATCGGGGTTGTTAATCACCGTGAAGCGGGGACGCGCAACGTTGAGTGTCCGCTGGTTGTCGAATATGAGAGCTTGGTAGCACTCGCCGAGCTGTGAATAACTTTTTAGTATATGGCTTGCTGTCGTGGTCTTACCACTACCAGTGTTTCCAAGTAGCAGAATATGCCTATTGATGCCAGCGAAAACCTCGTCGCCCGAAGCATCATGCCCTATGCTCAACTTTGGCTTAGCCATGGTTTTTTGCTCCTTTCCTATATCGCTTTTCCCTTAACTCGTTGGCTGTCTTCGCGTCGTAATAGACATACAGCCGACCGCCTAGTACCTCATAGTCGTAGGCATCGAAAAGCAGATGAGCTGCGGCTTGTGAGGACTTGGAGCTTTGAGCGAAATCCTCTGAAACGAATGGGTATCTGCTTTTGCATTCAATGGCATACTTGCCTTTAATAAAGATGCAATGAAGACCGAGCGCCGACATCTGCGTTTTCATGCCTACAGGGAAGCGCTCCGTCTTCTCCATCATCGAGACTACCTGCGTTCTGACCTGCTGCCGTCTGTCAAGGGCAGAGCCGCTAGATCGACGCGAAACGACGAATAGCGGCACTGCTGCGATTGCGCAAACGACTGCAAGCGTAAATAGGCTCGAAACATAACTCACGGCTACGAACGACGAGCCTGTGAATATGCTCACCCACTCGTCAACCGTTGCGCCGAAGAAGTGCATAACGCCAGCAACGTCGACAAGCACGAAAGCGAGAAGCAAGGGGAGCTGCCAAGCGTTATACACAGACAGCCCCGCTTTGCCCCTCTGCAAAAACTCTCCGACGCTGCCCTTGTCATAGCGAAGGTTAATACCTCCACTGTCAAACAAAGACTCGTCCATGGCTTACCCCTTTGACACTTTCTTCTGCGCGAGGTCACCGCGAACAGAAAGCCCGTTGTTGAAGTCGCCATACACGGTTGCTGTTGTCCAGTCTGCAATCTCAACTGGCTCATGACGTTTCACCCACGCATATGATGTAATGGGTTTCGAGCTTTTCACGCTGAATTGCTCACCCTCATTTGACGCTTCGGGACGACTGTAAACCGTCTCATCTGCGTCAACCTCAACCTTCAAAGTGGTGCCAAGAACGGTGCTGCCGTCCTTCGATTTCCACTCCGTAGGCTGTGCCGCAGCCACGAGGGTCTTGCCCTCTAGGAAGCGGTTTAGGTCGAAGAATTCCATAAGTGATTTCATAACTAATCCTCTTTTCCGTTCTCGTCTGTTTCTTCTGCTTGGGAGTCTTCTGCCATCCCGTTGATGGCTAGGGCGTAGAGCCAAGCACTCGCATACTTGCCAAGCTCCGACACCATGCCAAGCGTTTCGCCCTCACCGTAGCGCTGGCGCACCTGCTCGATTTGCGCGAGGTAGTAAAGGGACTTGCAGATGCCGTGTTCTGCTGTATCCCTCCCGCCCTCGTCGGGCTTGATGTCAACGAGTACGTCCTCGTTGCCACCCTTATCCCTAGTGACGACCTTGTAACCTTGATGCTCCATGTAAATCACCTTTCTTCCTTGATGCTCCATGTAAATCTCCTTTCTTTAAAAATAAAAAATGGAACACGTTTAAGTACGTGTCCCATACTAGACTGCTTATCGTCATTTGTCAAATTCGATAATTTACATATTACTGTAATTTCACAATTACTCTATTCGCTGGCTTCAACCGCGTTTGATGCCGCATAGTTGAAGCAAGTGTTATCAGCTTGAATGGTTGGGCGCTCACCGTTGAAAACGTCCTTCTTTGACTTATCACGATACTTTTCTGCAAACTCGATATCCGTAAGGTTGTAGCTGTCGGCAAGCAGAAGCGCTTGCGCCGATGGGTCTTGCAGCTTCATAAGAAAACTGGTGAACTCCTCGACGTTGTAGTAAACGCCAGAGCCACGACCAGAGCGCGAGGGACCGCCCGTGGGCTCTGAACATGTCGCATAGAAAAGCGCCGAACTTGTTATATGGTAAAAGCGGCTCGCAGGCATACCAGTAATTTTCATAATCTCATGGCGCATGAAGCTCTCTAGCTTCAAGGCTTCCGCAACCTTGGTAAGCTCTAGATACGAAGCGTAGTAGCTCACGAATTTCTTATCCTTGTATTCCTCTAGGATTTCATCAAGCTCGTTCATTTTCACCCCTTTGCAGCAACGCCAGCCGTTGCTACTCGATACTTCCACCCTACATCAAGAAAAACCTGGCAACGTCTGCCCGTACATCATCAACAATAGCTGTATATTCGGGATATCCTGCGTTACCCGTGCCACTCTTTGAAGCTGATTTTAACGCTTGGTCAATCTCAACGACATTAGAACCTTGCGCACAGTAAGGTATGTGATTCTCGTCGAGCTGCCTTGCAACCCAGAGGTCAACATTTATTTCTTGCTTTGCCATTCACACACCTACTTTTATACGTTTATCGTCTTTTCTGAATGATTATAATTGTTTTCGTTCTACGTTTCACCCAAATACGCAATCTTCCCATTCAACGGGATTCCAACGGGATTTTTCTGCATTGCTTACCTGTTTTTCCTTTGCCTTGCTTTCTTGAATTGCTGTACTTGCTTTCCTGCGATGCTTTGAGCTGCTCTTTCATTGTCGGTCTGTTCCTCATTTCCTCAATCGCTTTAATGTTGTTTTTTCATCGCTTGAAGCATATCAATGCATTCTTCACCGCGAACCTCCCCAACGATAATCCGGTCGGGTCTCATCCGAAGTGCGTTTCTAACCAAACGCCTGATTGTAATTTCTCCTGTTCCTTCAATTGAGGCACTCCGCGCCTCGAGCCGCACAACATTGGGATGAGCATCAAAACGTAACTCTGCCGAATCTTCAATGGTTACAATTCGCTCTGATACATCAATCTCGCATGAAAGCGCATTGAGAAGGGTTGTTTTACCGGATCCCGTTCCTCCAACAACCGCAATACCTTTTCTCATTTTCACTGCCCAGGAAAGGAGTTGAGCAAGCCATGGTGGAAGTGACCCTAATTCAATCAATCGTGAAAGTGAAGTAATCTTTCCGGTAAAACGTCTAATAGTCACAGCAGGCCCATTAATGGCAATAGGTTCTGCCACTGCATTTACCCTATCTCCATTCGCCAGACGTGCATCAACAATAGGGCTCACTTGGTCGAGGCGTCTGCCAAGCGGCGCCAAAATACGATCCATAACAATAAGAATCTGCTCTGGAGAATCAAAAACTGCATCAGCTTCACGGATCTCACCGTTCTTCTCGTAAAAAAGAGATCCGCACCCGTTAATCATAATCTCCGTTACTTCAAGATCCTCTAAAAGTGGTTGAATGGGACCAAGGCCACAAATCTCATCAACTACTTGTCGAATGAGCTGTGCCGAAGTTTCGAGTTCAGGTGCATCAAAAGAATTCTTGTTGAGAATTTCTTGACATGCCACGGTCAATTCTTCGCGAACATAGCCAATATCGCCTTGTTTCATAAGCTGAGAAATAGTTGAAAGTCCTAATTGACTTACAAGTTTCTTCTTTAAATCAGACCTTTGTTGAGACAGTTGGCTGTTCTGGCCTAAGCCGCCTTCCCTTGAATCAGACGCATTATTTGACTGTGCTGCGTGTACACGCTCTAACACTGACACTTACCCCACCTCCTTTTGCTTTCTAAACAAACCTAAGAGACGGTGTTCGAGTGACCACTTTGATGCTTTGTTCGCTGCGTCGCATTTTGGTAGTGCTCCCAACCCTAAAAAGAGCTGAGCAAGCGTTGCTGCAAGCGAATTTGAAAAAGGTGAAGATTCCTGAAGCAGTATTGGCAGCTGCCCCGATGAAATGAGAGACAAGACATCAGAACCCCCATCAAAAACTTGATATTGTCGCGCCGCTTCAAGTCCAATTTCTGCTCGACCCGTAGAAATGTCTTGTCTCAGCCGAGGGTCAGCTTTGTTCTCAATACGAACAATCCGCGTGCGGGCAACACCAAGCCTCACTGCAAGACTGCTGGTCCTTGACATGGACGCAAGTGAAAAAACCGGTCTGCCTGTTACTATGACAAACCTATCGCTTAGTTGAGCTGCCTGCGCGACAATGTCCGTTGGTGTTGTTGAAGTGTCTACGATAACCACATCAACAATGCCCGAAATTGCCTGTATTAAGTTGCCCGCAAAAGGCGTAACCATCTCTGCCATTTCCGGTTTTAAGCAAGGTCCCCATAGCAAGATATTCTCTGCTGCCACAACGGCTGACGCCTTAAACGATTCAATATCTCTCGGTTCATTGACCGCAAATCTTGCTAAATCATTCAATTTAGTGTGTGCAAAACAGGAGTAAAGATTTCCACAGGAAAGATCCAGGTCGATTAGGCCAACTTTCATACCCCACGAAGCAGCAATAAGAGCAAACGCGGCTGCAATGGTTGTTTTGCCCACCCCTCCTCGTCCTGAAGCTATTGTCAGAATTGGAGCATGAGAGATTTCAGAAGGCGGCACAAGGTTTTCTAATGTGGTGCCGGCTTTCGGAGAAGAAATGGAACTCGGAAATTTATCCAAATCAAAATCAGGCAAAGCCGGAAGAACATTGAGACCCCCGTCAACAATTTGGATTCTCCCGGCTTTAGCAAGCTCAATAATTTCGATAGGATCAAGTACCAAATCAATTCCGGCACGGGCGGCGCGCGATCTGAGGGATCCCGAGGCATTACGGCGAACGAGCACCACTGCACGAGCGTTTCCATCGTGTGATATCGCGGCAGCTAGATTAATATCCGAGACATCTCCTTGAAAGGAACCGATTGCTACCGAGCATTCATCAGGCCGAGCTTCACTCACTAATTGCCGAAGATCTGAAGCGCTTTTTACAAATTCACAATTTCCCATTGCACCTAACGAGGAAAGAACTAAATTAAGCTCAACGCGATGTGCAATATCAGAAAATGCAAGCCACTTCTCTTTTACATTCATTCTTCCTCCTCGCTTTCCTGAGTGGTAAGAGAACCTTCCTCGTCGTTTGTCTGATGAGTATCAACAGGTACATCGGTTGATTCATGTTCTTGTAGGGTATTTGTTATGCTTGGCTGTACTTCAGTTGGGGCATTTTCTGTTCCCAACTTCGACATATCAACTTCATCGCCAGGAACCACCAACCTAAGAGCTCCCTTCGCTTCAGCCGAAAGAATACTTGTCATGTCTTTTGGTAAAACTCCCACAGTTAGCGGTGTGCTGGAAATATAGGCACTTTCTCCGGTATCTGAAAGCAGCGTAATCTGCGTTGAGAGCAACCTGATGCCGTGATCTGTCATCTCGTACGCCGCAAGTGTTGTACCTGCAGCGACTTTTCCAACCAGACCGGTTTTCTCGCCATGAGAAATAGAGATCCCTACAAGGCCTTTAGGAACCGTTACGGTAGTTTCATTTGTCCGAAAATTAAGTTTGGTGAGTGGTGTTCCGGCACTTATAGGGATTGTTACCTGTTTGCCCATAATATCGTCGGCATTGGTAAACGATCCTTCGGGAGCAAGATCTGAAACCCAGCTTTTTACCTGCGTGTTAGATGATGAAATAGTATCTCCGGCCTCAATGGGTTTTGTGGCCACCACAAGATTTACCACTTCCCCACCGTAGCGCTCAATCACCTCGGCACGCGACTGCTCTGCCTCGGCTTTAATCTGGTTTCCATACACAATGCAGCACAACACCGCGAGAAGAGCACATGCACCTGAAAGTACGAATCTAAAACGACGTGACATTCAAACCCTCCAAACCGTCTTGGTAAGGAGATTGTCACTGAATCTCTCTCGCACGAAGTTTATTTTCTCAAAAAGCCCTTCCGTAATCTGACGCGTATCTGACACGAAACTGACCAAATAAGCATTATCAGAGGTAAAAGTTCTATTTCACTTTCATGTTAGTTTAAGTTTTGATGGAAACTGTCATATAAAAGTTTTTAGATTTTCATACGGTATACAAAACTCTTCGCCAAAAAAGAGTCTCCGTCTCAAATAAGAGACAGAGACTCCAGGTTCTTCTCGCCAGCGAGGTCTGGCCAGAAAGAAACACCTACTTTTGAAGAAGCTTCTCGTACACGTCGATAAAATCCTCGGCTATGACACGGAATGTTTCTGCCTGCATCAACTGGTCTTCTGCATGAATCAAAATAAGTGAAAATTCAATGTCACCCGAATTGACAGCGGACTGCTGAAGCAGGGAGAGGTGTGTTGCGTGGCCTTCGTTGAATATCTCAGTACCCGATGCAACATCGGCTCGGGCGCCATCAATATCCCCTTCCTTCGCCTTTTTAATTGCTCCGATATACATGGATTTTGCGGTTCCTACCGTAGCAATAATTTCAAATGCAGCTTCCTGAGCTGCGGTCATTTCGTCGTCTGCTGCCATGTACTTCTCACCTTTCACCAAAGATCTACAACGTGCAAGCTAATGGCTTACTTGTTATTGATAATCTCCTGCGCATCATCCAAAATCTTTGCGGCATTCATGCGTCCGTAATCTGCCATTGCGATAACGGCAACGGGAATATCACCGGCAGCAGCCTCCGCATCAGCTTTGGCATATGCAATCTGGGGGCCCAACAGAAGAATATCGGCTCCTTCGAGCATTTCAAGAGCTTTATTAAGTGGATTGGCAACAATCTCGACATCAAGCCCACGTGCAGCCGCTTCTTTTTTCATCTTCTGAACTAAAAGACTTGTTGACATGCCGGCATTGCAAGCAAGTAAAATCTTCACTTCATTCCCCTTTCAAAATTCCGGTATCGATATATGAGCCGGACGTATATAAACTATCCGACTCATATAATACGCATATACCTACTCAGAATCGGTATTCTTAAGCGCTTCCGCCTGCTTTGCTTGGACGCGCTCAGAAATGCGCATAAAGGGCAGGTAAATAGCCATCGCAAGTACAACCTCAATGACCTGCCAGATAACCGCACGGAAATCACCCGCAGTTGCAAGCCAACCGCTGATAAAGACCGGCGTAGTCCAAGGAACCATAGCAACGCACGGGCTGATAAGGCCAAGGTTAGTCAAAAGATAGGTCAGACCGATGAAAAGATCCGGGACAAGAACAAACGGAATGATCAGCGGGAGGTTATAGACGATGGGATAGCCATAGATAACCGGCTCGTTGATGTTAAAAATACCAGGAAGTAAAGACAGCGCCGCAACATCTTTGGATGCTTTGTTCTTGGAGAACAAGAACGTATCAAAGAGCAGCATCAACGTGCAGCCAGAACCACCGATAAGGGCAAAGGTATTAATAATCTGCATGTTCATGTAGTGATCTTGTGGGATAGGCTGACCGGCAGCAAAGGTTGCCATGTTATCCACAATAAGCATGGTCAGGATTGGCTCAACAAGAACACCGGAGATGGTGGACTGGTGAATGCCAAGGCAGAAAAGCAGGTTAGCAAAGGTATAAATGATAATGACGGCAAAGGGTCCGGCATTCATAAGACCCTTGAGCGGCGCTGAAATACCCGTTGCGATCAAAGCCATAAGGTTCGTGCTGAAGAAAACGCTCAAAAGAGCAGCAGCAAGAGCAAATACCGACAGCGTCAACATCATAGGAATCATTGTGTTAAAGGAGTCAGCGACCGCAGGAGGAACGCCTTCTCCAAGGTTAACCTTCAACCTCTTAACGCTTGAAAGCTTAATAAAAAGCGTCGTGGCGAGAAGACCAATGATAATGGCACCAAAAAGACCATTGGTACCCGTATAAGAAGAAGAGAAAACACCCGTAACATCCACACCGGAAATCTCATAATTTGGAGGGAAGTTTAAGATGAGATCTTTCATGGGAACGGTAAGCGGAGCGGCCGTCTTATCAACGGCGCTTGCAGCGTGAAGGGCAGCACCTGCCGTTGCCACAATAGTTTGAGGCATCATAATAATCAACGAAGCAATGCCGATGACTACGCAAGAAATTGCATTGTCAAAACGCTTATTTCGAGCAAGGCAATAACCGATAATGCCTGCAAGAATAACGGCAGAGAAGCTCAGAGTACCCTGCGCAATGGAGGCACCCCAGGTCTGGAACTTAGCAAGTGTCTCTGCGTCCCCGCCAAATATCCATGGGAATAAAACGTTGTTAATAAGTACTGCAACGCCGGCAAGAATATAGATAGGACTGACCGTTGCAAACGCGTCTCGCAGGCTCCTCAAATGTACTTGATTGCCTACTTTGGCCGAAACTTCCGCAAACTTGTCAAGAAAGGACGGACCGGTTTTCTCAGATGCCATAAGGCTCTCTCCTTTCGACTGCCGTTACTTAGCTAACGACATGAGTCATGGCCACTTGACGCAGCCAACTTGCTGATTTTTTAAGGCGACGCTCGTAGTTATTTTCGAGATCAACCTCAATAAAGCCATAACGATTCTTGAACGCATTTGCCCAAGACCAGTTATCGATAACTGCCCAATAATGATATCCACGGCATTTTGCGCCATCTGCAATTGCCCGCGCAATCCATTCCAGGTGACGACGGACAAAGTCAATACGATAGTCGTCTTGAATGGTGCCTGTATCATCCTTCTTCAGATACTCGCGCTCAACGCCCATGCCGTTCTCAGACACAAACCACTCAAGCTCGGAATACTCATTGCGAATCTTCATGGCAAAATCGTAGAGTCCCTGCGGATAAATTTCCCAGCCGCGTGATACGTTCATCTCTGCATCGGGCCAAACGTAAGGATCTGCAAAATTTGGAATTCCATTTTCATCGGTATCTTTTGCAGGAGCCTGTACCCGTTCCGGATGATAGTAATTACACCCGAGCCAATCGACCTTTGCATCAGCAAGAATCATCTTGTCTTCAGGGCGAACGGGTAACTTTACGCCGCGTTTATCAAGAGATTCAATCACATCCTGTGGAAGCTCTCCTTTTGTCACAAGGTCGAGCCACCAGCGGATGTTGACACCGTCTGTCATCCGAAGCGCTTCAAGATCTGCTTCTGTTGGGTTCTCTTTTGTATATGGTGGTGCAAAACAGTTAATGAGGCCAATGCGAGAATCCTCGAGCATGAAACCCTCTGCCTTTGCAGCATGGTACTCACGAACGGCCAAAGCATGAGCCACTGAAATGTTGTATTGCACGGCGCGTGCACGAGCATAGTTTTTAATAAAGGGATACCAGCCGCCTTGGGTATAGCGCATTTCCGGCTCTACGATAGGCTCGTTAAACGTAAACCAATAGCGAATTTCTTTGCCAAAGGTTCTCAATGCAAGGCGCGCGTAATGAGCGTATGCCTCAACTACTTCACGAGACTCCCAGCCTCCACGCTTAAAGAGATATTCCGGCATGTCAAAATGATACAGATTGATAAAAATCTCTATTCCTGCTTCTTTTGCATCAGCAAAGAGCTTGTGGTAGAAGCGCTCTCCTTCCGGATTCAGATTCCCATTTTGGTCCAACAATCGGCTCCATTGAATAGACGTACGCACGGAAGTGAGGCCAAGTGATTTTAAGAGCTTAAAGTCTTCATTATGACGACGGCTAAAGTCATTTCCGCCATACGATCCCACACGATTATAAAATGCGGTAATGTCAAGGTTTGACCAAGTATCCCAAAGATTTGGGAGTTTATTGCCATCCTGCCACATACCTTCTGTTTGTGGACCAGACATAGCGGCACCAAAAAAGAAATCTTTTGGCAACGTATAGGACATCTACACATCTCCTCCCTTATTCTTCTTGCCGTGTTCTTTGAAATACGGCAAATACATACTACTTTACATATCTTCTAATTAAAGTAGACATGTCAGGTTTACTACATATGCTATACTACAGCAAATTGAATAAAATGAGAACGACTAGTTAAAGAATTTTCGGTGAACGTTAGGGAGTAAGCCGCCATGCTTAAGTATGAACTGGTGATACAGGATCTTAAACGAAGCATCTCACGGGGAACCTATGCTCCTTATTCTCAACTCCCCTCCATTTCACAGCTCTGTAAACAGTATGGCGTAAGCAAGATCACGATTAATAAGGCACTTGAAGCCCTTCAATCACAAGGGCTTATCTCCCGTCGAAGGGGCTCCGGAACTTTTGTGAAGAAGCTCGAGGACTATGCCCAAATCAAACCGAGCCAGGAAGTTTCGGGTCAGATGGAAGGTTTCCTTGCAGAACATACCGCACGGGGCGAAAAAGTCCACACTAAGGTTTACGTCTTTGAGGTAGAAAGACCATCCGAATACATTGCACACGCACTTGACATAAATCAACAGGACTTTGTGTATCGCATTATCCGTGTACGCTATACCAATGATATTCCTTTAGTTATCGAATACACGTATATGCCTATCGACGAAATACCTAACCTTAAAATGACCCATTTAAACACATCAATCTATTCCTACATCGAGCACGATTTAGGGTTAAGGATAGCTAACGCACACCGTGTGATTAGAGCAGTGTTACCTACCGCAAAAGAGTGTAAGCGTCTTAATATCGAAAATGATAAGCCCATGCTTGAAGTTGAACAAATCGGATATCTTGATGACGGCCGACCGTTTGAATATTCCATCGCACGGCATGCCCACGGATATGAGTTTTTGACCATCTCCACTCACTAGCCGAAGCGTCAATGACGCAATATGCTCTTCGCGCCTGAAATTCTTCCTAAAGCACCACATCCGGGTCAAGCAGCCGGGAAGAAACTTGCATCTCATGCGCAAGAGACAGATATGCATCCACCTGTGCCGATGAGCACTCTCCTGCCCGAAGAGCTTCCCTCACGCCGCAACCCGGCTCATGCACATGGGTACAATCCCGAAACTTACAGGCAGCCGCCGCCCGAGAAATCCTAGGAAATACCTTCGTCAAACCCTGCTCATGACCCATTACCGGAAGGCTCCGTAACCCCGGTTCATCCACGATGATGCCGGCTTTGGGAAGGGCAACCATGCGCCTGGCAACGGTCGTATGGCGTCCGGCCTTGTCCGAGGCTCTGACCTCTCCTGTCTCAAGCGCCTCATGGCCGAGAAGAGCATTTAAAAGCGTAGATTTACCGGCACCGGATTCCCCGAGTACAATGGCAACGCTTTCCTGAGGGATTTCCTCACGTATTGCATCCATGCCCCAGTGTGCATGGAACTTCTGTACAATCTGCTTCATCTCGTCGCAGGAACTCTCATGAGATACTTCAAGTTTTGATGAAGTGACAATGGTGGTAACCGCATCTCCCAGCACTTCGTGTATGAGAGTAAGATGACGTTTAAGTGTTGCAGGACTTACACTGTCGGCTTTAGTAAGTACCACAACTGCACGCACATTGCTGTCAAGCGCAATCACAACACTGCGCACAATACGGTCGATTGAGGTCTTTCGTTCATCGAGAGCCTGTACGACAAATGTCACGTCAACATTTGCGGCAAGCGTTTGCTTCTCGCCGCGAGCACTTCCACGCCATCGGGCTATCTCACTTTTACGGGGAAGAATTGCCTCAATGATGCCCATGTCGTGATTGAGTGGGATTCTTGCACACACCCAATCCCCCACGGCAACCTTAGAGTTGTCCCCTTTGGTAACCCGTGCGGAAAACTCCGCGCGAAAAACACCAATGCTTGACACAACTGCCGGAAATCCCCGGTCAAGACGGACGACACACGCAAGTTCAAGTTGTGCAGAGGAAACACCTGCTTCTTGAAGACACTCAACACAAGAACCATAGGCATCTCGTTGAGCTTGCGTTGGTACAAGTTGATCAAAGGACGGCACATCTCTCAAAGCCGAAAGAGCCGGCAGAGATGTCTGTTTCTCGTTTAACTTCGACGATCTCGAAGTTTTCGTCCGCTTGGTCAAGAAACCCGTCCTTTCGACCTGCTTTAATGCTGCTTTTCAATTGTGCGCATAACGGCTTTGTAGATTTCCATCAATGGAATAATCGCAAAGGCCAAGCCCATTGCGATGGCATATTCCTTAACGCCGATTTCAGCAAAGCCAAAGGCCTGAGAAAGTGGTGTCTCTATGGCTATATAAGTCAGGATCAAAGAAACTACAAACGATCCCCACAACCAGATATTTTGGCTCTTAAGTTTGAAAATAGACTCCCGGCGGCTCCGCATATTAAATGAGTGGAACATCTCAACCATCGAAAGCGTTAAAAATGCCATTGTCATACCATCGATACCTGCAGCAGGATTTGCAAGAACTTGGGAGATATCAAAGGTACCGTACTCAACATAGTGACCAATAAAATAGCTCACCAGCGTCAAAACAGAGATGATAACCCCTTGTACGATGCAATCCAGACCAAGCCCCTCAGAGAAAATGCCCGAGCGAGAAGAGCGCGGCTTGCGGTTCATAATCCCCGGCTCCGCCTTTTCGGTTGCCATCGCAAGTGCGGGCAGTGAGTCCGTGATGAGATTGATCCAGAGCAGATGCGTAGGTTGCAAAATAGTAAAGCCCACAAGAGATGCGACAAAAACGGCGATAACTTCTGCCAAATTGGAGCTCAAAAGGAATTGAATGCATTTACGAATATTGTCATAAATGCGACGGCCTTCCTCGCACGCGGCAATAATGGTGGCAAAGTTGTCGTCAGCAAGCACCATGTCCGCAACACCTTTGGTTACATCAGTTCCGGTAATGCCCATACCGATGCCTATATCAGCACGCTTGATGGAAGGCGCATCATTAACCCCATCGCCTGTCATGGCGGTAACCATACCTTTTTTGCGCCACATATCTACAATGCGCACCTTGTGCTCGGGCTGTACGCGTGCATATACCCCAAGCGTTTCTATCTTCTTTTCAAAGTCTTCGTCCGAGATTTTATCCAGCTGAGCCCCCGTAATAGCCTGGTTGCGATTGTCAATAATACCCAGCTCAGTTGCAATGGCAATGGCGGTATCAATGTGATCGCCGGTAATCATAACAACACGCATGCCGGCACTGTGGGCTTCTTCAATAGCCGCCTTGACTTCAGGACGCACGGGATCAATCATGCCGGAAAGACCCACAAACGTCATGTCTTTTTCGAGATTTGAAGCATCAAAGTTTTCGGGAGCAGTGTTGCCCCAATCGCGACGGGCGGATGCCATAACACGAAGAGCCTGATCGGCCATAGACTTATTCTGGCTCAAAACATCTGCACGTACCTCATCGGTAAGGTCGATCACACCGTCACTGGTCATGATTTTTGTGCAACGCGCAAGTATTTCGTCCGGCGCACCTTTGGTATGTTGGACTATTCTCCCCGATCGGGTACGCACAACCACCGACATCATCTTTCGCTTGGAATCAAACGGAGCCTCACCGATACGCGGGCGAGAAGCAGCCAAATCAGACGTAGTGTATCCATGTTTTGCAGCGTCGGTGACGAGTGCGGCTTCCGTGGGTTCTCCTTTGGCAATCTGCTCGACGTCGTCCCATGTGGCATCGGAGCAAAGCGCCATTGTCCTTACATGGGCATCCAAATTTTCCGTTTCATGACGTACAACGGTCATCTTATTTTGTGTAAGCGTACCGGTTTTATCGGAACAAATTACTTGCGTGCAGCCTAAAGTCTCAACGGCCGTAAGACGGCGGACAATGGCATGGCGCTCAGACATCCGTGTTACACCCATGGAAAGTACGATGGTTACTACGGCCACGAGACCTTCCGGAATAGCGGCAACCGCAAGTGAAACGGCAACCATAAAGGTATCAAGCACCAAATCAAAATTCTGGAGCATCTCGGAACCGTGCTTGATAAAGCCCGTAAAGAAAATAAGCGCACAAATAGCAACTACAAGCTTGGTAAGCGTACGAGAAAGCTGATCGAGCGATACTTGTAGAGGAGTTTGTCCGTCTTCCGCTTGTGAGATGGCATCGGCAATCTTGCCCATCTCGGTATTCATGCCGGTTGCAACAACAACAGCACGCCCTCGCCCGTACACAACGACAGACCCGGAATAGCACATATTTTTACGATCGCCCAGTGCTATGTCATCGGCGCCACCGGAAAGCGTAAGGATCTCTGCGGTTTTTTCAACCGGGAGCGATTCTCCCGTAAGAGCGGATTCTTCAATTTTCATAGAAGCGCTCTCGAGCACGCGGCAGTCTGCTGGAACGGAGTCTCCCGCTTCAAGCAAAACAATATCGCCTGCTACAAGATCGGTGGATGCCACTTCATCGAGACGACCGTCTCGTATAACCTTAGACGTTGCCGCACTCATTTTTTGCAGAGCGGCAAGCGCTTCTTCGGCCTTGCCTTCTTGAACCACGCCAAGAACTGAGTTGACCACAACAACAAACAAAATAATTGCAACGTCTGCAATGCCACCCTCACCGGTATACGCGCCGGCAACGGCGGAAATCACTGCGGCAATAAGCAACATGATGACCATAGGATCGGCCATCTGCGCAAAAAACCGTTTGATTACGGGGTCTTTTTTAGGCTCTTTGAGCTTGTTTGGGCCGTCTTTTGCAAGGCGGCTCTGAGCTTCTGCGGTCGAAAGGCCTTCTGTGGCCTGCGTGTGATAGCTGCTCAAAACGTCAGCAGCATCTGAAAGATATTCTTTCACGGTTTCCTCTCCTGGGTTGTTCTACTCGATAGATTGATGCCCGATCATAATTCCCCAGGAGGGGCAAGGGCTCACCAAGGCTGCCGTATCGAGTGCCTTATAGACGTTGCCATTCTACCGTAGAACACTCTCGCATATATAGTACTTCTCGCTAAATTAACCGTTTATAGAATAAATTCGCCCTGTCATCGAAAACCTACTTGACGAATCCTGTGTAAGTTCTCTAAAACCCAACACCTTTACGCCTCATGAGCGGTAAAATGTAAAGCGTCTGTAGTTGGAAGTTATAGGTGAGCCATTAGTGGAGGAAGTATGAAAATCCTGTTTTACGGTACTCAGAGCTACGATCGGCACTCCTTTGATAAGGAGCTTACGGATTATCCCGATGTCTCCATCGATTACACCGAGATTAACCTCACGCCGCTGACCGCTTCACTCGCACAGGACTACGATGCCGTTTGCGCCTTTGTCAACGCTGACGCAAGCATCATGACCCTTGAGATTCTCGCAGGCTTTGGCGTCAAGCTCGTACTCATGCGCTGCGCCGGATTTGATGCCGTCAACGTTGAGGCCGCAAAAGACCTTGGCATCAAAGTAACACGCGTTCCCGCGTATTCCCCTGAAGCAATCGCCGAGCACGCTATGGGTCTTGGTCTTTGTGCAAACCGTCGTATTCATCGTGGATATAACCGTATACGTGAAAACGATTTCTCACTCGTTGGTCTTGTCGGTGAAACACTTCATGGAAAGACGGCCGGCATCGTTGGTACGGGTCGTATTGGTGCGGCACTTTGCCGTATCTGCAAAGGCTTTGGTATGACCGTCCTTGGCGCAGATCTCTATCCCAACCAAAAACTGGTTGATGAAGAGCACGTCGTAGACGAGTACGTTGATTACGACGAACTTTGGAAACGCTCTGACTTCATCTCTTTGCATGCCTTCCTGAATGAGGAAAGCTACCACATGATTAACGATAAGACCATTGGTCAGATGAAAGACGGCGTCATCCTGGTTAATACCGGACGTGGCGGCCTCGTTGATACCCAGGCGCTTATTCGCGGTATCCTTTCCGGAAAAATTGGCGCATGCGGCCTTGACGTGTATGAAGAGGAAAACCCCAACGTCTACCGCGATCGTGGCGATGAGGTCTTTAGCTCAGTCACCGCAGAGCTTTGCTCCTTCCCTAACGTCATTATGACAAGCCACCAGGCATTCTTTACTCACGAAGCTCTCGCGCAAATTGCTCGAGTCACGCTTGAAAATGCTCAGGCGTATGCAACAGGTAAAGAATTTATCGATAAGAGCGTGGTTTGCTAACGTTTCACCGTAAACCGCTCTTGAATAGTTTATCCGCTCGGGTATTTGCATTGTGTCTGCACCTGAGTTCATCTCAACAATGAAAAGGAGAAACATGGCACAGAAGAAGAAAACAAAGATCGTATGCACCATGGGACCTGCAACAGAAAGTGATGAGGTTCTTACGGAGCTTATTAAATCAGGCATGAACGTTGCCCGATTTAACTTCTCACATGGCAGCCATGACTACCACCGCAACATGATCGCCCGTGTTCGTAATATCTCTGCCGAACTGGGAATTCCTGTTGCCATCATGCTTGACACCAAAGGACCCGAGGTTCGCACGGGCGTTCTTGAGGGTGGCAAGAAGGTCATGCTTAACACCGGTGATGAGGTTATCATCACCACTGACGACGATGTAATCGGAACCGCAAAGCGCTTCTCGCTTGACTACAAAAACCTTCCTCACGAAGTTGAGAAGGGCTCCATCATCTTGATTGACGACGGCCTTATCGGTCTTGAGGTTGATCATGTTGAAGGCACCGATATGCACTGCAAGGTCATCAACGGCGGCGAGCTTGGCGAGAAGAAGGGCGTCAACGTTCCTAACGTTAACATTGGTCTCCCCTCCGTTACTGAGCAGGACCGCGCTGACATCATGTTTGGCTGCGAGCTTGGTATTGACGCCATTGCCGCATCCTTCATTCGCGATGGCGAAGCCGTAAGCGAAATCCGCGATATCTGCCGCGAGATGGGTACCCCACACGTTCAGATCTTCCCCAAGATTGAGTCCGTCCTTGGCGTCAAGAACTTTGATGAAATTCTTTCCGCTTCCGACGGCATCATGGTTGCCCGCGGTGATCTGGGCGTCGAGGTTCCTGCAGCTGAGGTTCCTCACATCCAGAAGACCATCATCAAGAAGTGCAATGCGGCGTACAAGCCTGTTATCACGGCAACTCAGATGCTTGATTCCATGATCCGCAATCCTCGCCCCACCCGTGCTGAGGTTACCGACGTTGCAAATGCCATCTATGATGGCACCGACTGCGTCATGCTTTCCGGCGAATCCGCAGCCGGTAAGTATCCTGTTGAAGCCGTTAAAACCATGGCGGCCATCTGCAAAGAGACCGAGAAGTACCTCTCTGTCAAGGATACCTATCATCAGCGCAAAGGCCTCAAGAACATCAACGGTGCTACCGGTTTTGCAGCCGTTAACATGGCTCTGACCGTTGACGCCAAATGCATCATCTGCCCAACGCATTCAGGCCGTACCGCCCGCTTGGTGTCAAACTTCCGTCCAAAGCGTCCGCTGTATGCCATGTCTCCAAGCGATGAGGCAATTCGCCGTACCTGCTTCTACTGGGGCGTTTACGCATACAAGACAACCGAGCAGGGCTCCCTTGCCAACACCATGTACAATGCGTTGCAGGTTGCCAAAGAGGTTGGTGTCGCCGAGCCGGGCGATTTGGTAGTACTTACCGCCGGCGATCCTCAGACGAGCCCTCGACTTGGTGATTACACCACTTCCACCAACGTTGCCATGATCTGCCAGGTTCAGTAATCTGAAGCAGCACGTCTTACAGAAGTTGTTACAAAAAATGCGCCCTGCTCAAGCGGGGCGCATTTTGTATGTCTTTGCGTCTTACGTACGGCATTGTCGCCAAAACCGGCAACATCGTTGCTATAGCTTACGTGGTACCGTCGTCTCAGCAGTTACGGCGTGGGCAGCAACGGCTTCAAGAGCTGCGGCTTCTGCGACCGTATTGCCGGCTTTGTGTGCACGACCATACGCATCGACATCAAGAATTGCCTGACGGAAGCGCTCAGGTGTATATCCATAGGGAGCACGACCCCACTCGTTGGTCTTTTGTGCCACTGCGAGAATGGCATCGAGATCGGCATCTTGAGAAAGCTCAGTAATATCAAGAGATTCCAGCGTTGTGGGTAATCCCAGTTTCTCATTCAAAGCAACCTGCGCCTTCAAGCCCTCAATATTGTTGTCAAACGCATACAGGACACACGTGCCAAAGGAGACTACCTCACCATGAAGGTGCTTCTCGGCGCGCTCCCCTAAAATGGTAAAGCCATTATAGAAGGCATGCGCCGTTGAGGAATTGAAGTAGTACGCACCGCGCTCGGCTGCAAGATTAGTGGTCATGTTGGAAACCACGCCAGCGGTCACAATGATATTGAGTACGATGCGCTCAAACGCATCCGATGGAATACCCGCGCGCTTATCGGCAAGTGCCTGCTCGGCATAGTCAAAAAGCGGATCCACACATGCTCCCCCTGCAAGGGCGCGACCCATAAGCGGGCTGTGAACGAGGTCAACATCGCGCGAAGAGAGTTCCACCTCAGGACCCTTGGAAAATGCATCGCCGATACCGGCCCAGAAATACTCATCGGGAGATTCAACGATAATTTGCGTATCGATAAAGGTATGCACGGGGAGTTCGGCCGGAATAAAGTATGTATCGGAAGACCCATCTTCCTTATAAAATACCGCAATGCGGGTAATGGGCGCACAATTGGAAGCAAGCGTTGGGAACGTGAAGTATGGCTTGTCCAGAATGGTTGCAATTTCTTTACCCTCATCAATGGCACGACCGCCACCCATCAAAAAGAGCATATCGGCAGCACGAACGTCCTCACGCTCAGCAATGGCGCGGGCATTTGCATGTGTGGAGTTGGTTCCGTAGACAACCCAGCTATCGACAACGACATCGGAGCCGAGAAGTGCGTCAAGCAATCGCTGTTTGCCCTTCTCCATAGCGGTCTTACCGCCGATGACAACGGCATGTGAGCCAAAACGCCTCGTAATATGAGGAACGGCCTGGTATGCATCAACGCCAACCGTATACGACGGCAAATACTCCGTAAATGTTCCCCGAGACTCCATCTTATCCATAGCTCTTCCCTTTCGTGCCCTTTTCCGTGCAACCAACATGTATAGGCTAGTCTACACGGACGGACAACGATACGGGAGTCAGTTTGCAGAGGGATAATCAGGTTGTAACAATTTCATGTCGCCCGGTAAGCCCGCGAAGCATAACCCAATGAGCTTCGGCGGCAGCTGTCGAGAAGAACTTCTTGTTAAGCATGCTGTAGTGTGGACTCTCTTCATGTGCGGCGAGATTGGTCTGCGCAATTTCATCAATCACTTCAAGCGCAGCGCAGATATCCACTTCCCGTACACAATACTGCGGATATGCCGCTCCTTGTTGCACGAGCTCAGGTGTCAGGCGAGGCAGACGCCCCATCGTCAACGATCGACCGTACAAATCAAAATCCGTTTGCTTTCGAATGCGCGTCTTTTCTCCCACGGGAATATCATGAGCGTGAATATAGCGTCGCGTATATTTGTTATACGTGTGATCACAAACAATATGGCACCAAACGCCCAACATGAGATCGCTCACCTCACCAATTCTTCTCTTACAATCATACGAAGCAATGAAGTTACGCCAGTAGCGTTTATAGTTAGGCAGCGGTATTCCATCAGGATACGACTGGTGTGTTTGGCAATATCCCAAAATCTTGGTAGGATGGGGCACCATATATCCCACATACACATCAGGCAACACGTTGCCAAACAAGAACGCATCCACATCGCTCACACCTAAAGAGCGAGCCCCCGCGTCTGCGAGAAGCCGATTTGCGTGAGCGATGTGTACGTTCCAGCTAGGCACCTATGATCTCACCTCTCCGCCGGTTGAACGCATGACTTTCTCAACCAGCTTAGTGTGGGTCTTCTCAACTTCCTCTGACGTCAGTGTCCGATTGTCAGCACGATACGTCAGCGAGAAGGCCATGGATTTCTTACCCTCTCCGACACGCACACGATCGCGATAGACGTCAAAGAGACGAACGTCAACCAAAAGCTTACCACCCGCCGAATGCAGGCGCTGCATCAGTTGTTCACAGGTAACTTTTTCATCAACCACAATCGCCAAGTCGATGGAAATACCCGGATATGTCGGTGGCTCAACAATCGGCAAATCTTTGCGGGCAAGGCGCTGAAGCATTGCCACGGAAAGCTCAAAAGCAACGACAGGAACCTCAATGCCAAAGTTCTGAAGCGCAAGCGGATGGATGGTGCCAACCCAACCAATAACCCCGTCTGCCGCAAGAACTTCGGCAGCACATCCCGGCTGCAACCAACCATACGTATCGGGATCTGCTACGCGAAAACGCACCTTTGGTATACGCAAGATCTCAAGTAAGCCCTCAACGACTCCCTTAGCATCAAAGAAATCGTATGCCGGCCACTTCATATTCCAGCTGTCATCGGCGGATCTACCGCAAAGTACACCTGCCACAAAGCTTGGTTCATCCGGCTGGCTCTTGTTCTCATGCCCAAAGAGAACCCGGCCAATCTCATAGAGTGCGATATTTTCCACGCCATGATCAAGGTTATAGGCAACCGAGCGTAAAAGTCCCGGCAAAAGAGATCGACGCATCTCTGACTGATCCGCTACCAGCGGATTGATAACCCGCACGGGAAGGCCGCGACCTTCTTCACTCATGCCAAGCTTCGCAAGATCGTCAGAACTCGCAAAGAGGTACGACTTGGTCTCATTCAGGCCAAGTGCCCGCAGCGTGCGCCCAATCTTACGCACTCGAATCTGCTCCGCAGTCAAACCTCCCGCATGATTTTTGGCTGCCGGCAGCGTTGCGGTGATGTCACCTTCGCCCCAAAGACGCACGACTTCTTCAATCAGATCTACCTCTCGCGTCAAATCGGGACGATTGGTCGGAACCGTCACCGTCACCGATGCCAAAGAACCGTCCTTGGCATAGGTCTTCTCGCCAATCGTACAGCCAAGGCGAGAAAGACGGCCAAACATGAAGTCATCGTCAATCGCAGCTCCTGCAAGAGCGCGCGCACGGGAAGGACGGAAGGCAATGGAGACGGCCTCGGTTGGTGCAGGATAAACATCCACAATACCGGGACAAACCTCCGCACCACAGCACTCCTCAAAGAGAGCCGCCGCAATGCTTGCCACGTCAGCGCAGCCATGGGGGTCAACTTCACGCTCATAGCGGATTGAAGCTTCGCTCATAAGATCAAGATTTCTGCTGGTGCGGCTGATGTGCCCATGATCAAAAGCAGCCGATTCAAGAAGCACGTCATGAGTGGTTTCATCAATCTCGGAGTCAAGTCCACCCATAACACCGGCAAGGGCAATCGGCGTCTTACCGTCATCGGTAATAACGGCCATATCGGACGTGAGAGTGCGCTCCTGTCCGTCCAGCGTTGTAATGTGCTCGCCGTCCGTTGCAGCCCGTACCACAATGTGGCGCTTACCGTCTCGTTCGGTTAACTTACCAAGGTCAAAGGCATGAAGGGGCTGACCCGTTAAGTACATTACATAATTGGTAACGTCAACCACATTATTAATGGGGCGACTTCCCGCAGCGGTAATACGGCGGGCAAGCCACTCCGGACTGGCGCCGATCTTAACGTTGCGCACCACACGCGCGGTATACCGGGAACACAGCGACGTATCGGCAATCTCAACGTCTACGAGATCCGCTGCATGAGGGCCTTGTTCAACTTTCACGGACGGAAGTTCAATATGGGTATCCGTGTCATACATGGCAGACACTTCAACCGCCATGCCCGTCATGGAAAGGCAGTCGGGACGGTTGGGGGTAATTTCGCAGTCAAGTACCGTATCGGAAATGCCGAGATACTCGGTTATTGGCACACCGATAGGAGCATCATTGGGAAGAATCATGATGCCGTCGTACTCATCTCCCAGACCAAGCTCTCGAAGAGAACAGTTCATGCCACATGACTCAACGCCACGCAACTTGGACTTCTTGATCTTAAAGTCTCCCGGAAGCACTGCGCCAATCATTGCGGTTACAATGTGGTCGCCTTCATTGAAGTTTTGCGCACCGCACACAATCTGAAGCGGCTCGGGATTACCGTTGGCATCAACGTTATTCTCGCCCACATCAACGAGGGTTACAAACATATGGTCAGAATCGGGATGTGGTGTTTTCTTCACAATACGTGCCGTTACCACATGATCTAAGTTTGCTCCCACACGCTCGACCGCTTCAACTTCAGTACCGGTACGAGCACACTCTTTTTCAAGGTCAAGCGGGTTTTCTGGAACATCAACCATCGTCTTGAGCCACTCATAAGATACGCGCATGAAAAAACCTTTCTCATGAACGCCATAAGCTATACGTCATGGCGTAATAGGAATAGACAATCAGAATTGGCGAAGCACTCGTTCATCGCCGGAAATAAGCATGCGCAGATCTGGTATGTCGTAGCGCAGTGCCGCCACACGCTCTACACCAATACCAAATGCAAAACCGGTATAGACTTCCGGATCAATGCCACAATACTCAAAGACATTAGGGTCAACCATGCCGCAACCAAGAATCTCAAGCCAACCCGTATTCTTGCAGAAGCGGCAGCCTTTTCCGTGACACACACCGCACGAAACATCCACCTCACAGCTGGGTTCGGTAAACGGGAAGAAATGCGGACGATACCGCGTTGCACGATCTTTACCAAAAATCTCGCGCGTAAAGTGATCAAGAGTACCTTTCAGATCTCCGAACGTAATTCCTTCATCAACCACCAAACCTTCCATCTGTGTAAACTGCGGCAGATGATTAGCATCGGCAGTATCGGGACGAAATACCGTACCGGGACAAATCATGTAGATGGGAGGCTTTTTTGTCTCCATCGTATGTACTTGTACACCAGACGTCTGTGTGCGAAGCAGTACGTCAGATTCGCCAAGTACATGGCTTTCCTTTCCTTCCGGGGCGTTATCCACCACATAAAACGTATCTTTGACGGAACGGCTGGGGTGATCCTCAGGAGCATTAAGTGCGGTGAAGTTATAGTACGTAGTTTCAACATACGGTCCGCTCTCAACGGTATACCCCAGGCTCACGAAAATGTCTTCCATCTCCTCGCGCACCTGCTCGATAAGGTGCTGAGTCCCCGGAGAAAGACGACGCCCCGGCAATGTCACATCAGTCGCCTCGGCACTCATACGGCGCTCAAGCTCAACGCACTTAAGCGTCACCTGACGTTCTCTGATTGCCGTTTCAACATTCGCACGCACCGTATTGGCAAGCTGTCCCATGGCAGGTCGCTGATCTGCGGGAACCGATCCCATCATACGCATAATGGCCGTAAGCGTTCCCCGCTTACCCAATGCTTTTACGCGGAGCTGTTCGAGTGCGCTCAGGTCAGCTGCCTCAGCAACACCTTTCAGCACCTGCTCGCGAATCTGCTGCAATTCTTCGGACATTCCCATATGCCACTCCTTCGATAAAAAACCGTCCTCGAACACATCTGTGTCCAAGGACGGATGAACTCCGCGGTACCACCTCGGTTGACTGACAGGTTTTTTCTCCCACCGGCCCTCTTATATGCCTCGTTTCGTGAAGCGACCGACTTCCCTACTGAGCTTTCAGGCGCATAATCTTCTTGCCCTTATTGCCGTTCAGGTTGTAGCTCGGGAGTGAACTTCAGACGCTGCCGTGCAGGAACCTCTCAGCTGTAAGCTCCCTCTCTGTCCACGACGTCTGCGGCCAAACCTCTCCGTCAACGCGTTTGACTAGAATATCACACGTGAGCTCTCCGGACGGTAGAAACCACCTTCTTCATTGCAAATATGACAAGAAGTACCAAAACCGCGAGAAGAACAATGGTGCCGCCCGGTTTCAGTCCCAGCTCATAGGAAATTATGAGCCCGCTTAAAGACGTAAGCACTCCGATGGCGGAAGAAATGAAACAGCACTGTTTCCACGAGCACGAAAGCTGCAGCGCACACGCCACGGGAACCACCATCATGCTGGAAACAATAAGAGAACCGACGGTTCGCGCAGCTACCGCAACTACCAATGCCACGGCAATAATAAAGCCAAAATTCGTAAGGCCAACGTGGACACCGACGGCACGAGCGTGCCGTTCATCAAATGACATTAAAAAGAGTTCTCGACGCATACGGACAACATACCATACGGCAAGAACGCTAATTGCCATAATGATGTGTGTTTCCTGTGCGCTTACCGTTAAGATGCTGCCAAACATAAAGCTGTTAAAACTTGACGAGTTTGGTACAAATCCCGAAAGGACGCCCGCAAGGCCGATGCCGGCAGCCATAACAATGGCAACCGCCAACTCGGACTGCTCCTTAAAGCGCCTGCGCACACCTTCAACACACAACGCTCCGGCAAGACACGCCACTACCGCTCCCACAACCGGACTGATACCGGCGATAAGTCCTCCCGCAACGCCCGCAAGAGACGTATGGGAAAGCGCATCGCCGATCATCGAAAGTCGTCTCAGCACCACGGTCACTCCGATAAGCGGGATAACCGCTCCTAAAAGCACACCGACCATGAGACCTCGCTGCATGAATACATACTCAAACATGCTTGATCCCTCCCGTATGCTCAATATCTTCGGGAAGCGCATACGACTCGTCAAAGTCATCAAGCAAAACTTCTCCTCGCACATGGGTGCCTTGGCAATCACTTCCATGCAACGCGCAATGATTGGTACCATGACCCCTGCCTGCCACCTCATGAACATGGCAATCGGACACTTCAACCACCCTGCAGGCCAGAGCGTCAAGCGCGGCCATGTCATGCGTGATGAGAAGAACCGCTAAATTGCGAGCCGCGTGGGCTTCTCGGACAAGTGCATAAAAGTGGTCACGGCTGTCCTTATCCAGACCGGTTGTTGGTTCATCCAAAATCAAAAGCTCCGGATTGCTCACCAGTGCACACGCAAGTCGAACGCGTTGAAGCTGTCCGCCGGAAAGCTCACGAATGATCCGTGTAGTAAATGTACGCATACCGACAAGTTCCAAAGCCTCAAGGCTCCGGCGTCGACGTTCCTTACTGCTTACATGTTCCGTTTTGGCGCGTGCATACTGGCTTGCATCAACAAGCTCCAAAACACTTGCAGGAAAGCGATTTGTTGCTTCCGCAGGGATTTGTGGAACATAACCCACAAGCTCCCAATTCTTAAATTTTGCTGCGGGAGTTCCAAAAAGCTTTGCGGAACCCGACGACGGTACAAATTCTCCGATAACAAGACGAACGAGCGTTGACTTTCCCGCTCCGTTATCGCCAATAAGCGCGCAGATTTCTCCGCGCGCCACTTCAAGCGTAACATCCTCAAGCACCGGGGCTTCTCGATACGAGAAGCTCACGTTTGTAAGAGATATAACATTTGTGTGCTCCTGCAACACGTCCCCCTCACACACATCTTTATGACAAGGCGTCGACCAGCTCTTTCAAGTTATTGTTCATAACCGAAACATAGTCTTCGCCAGCTTTAAGCTGCTCATCCGTCAGTCCCTCAAGCGGATTGAGCTCCCTTACTTTAGCACCAGTTGCATCAGCAATCGCTTGCGCAACCTTAGGACTTACAAGTTCCTCGGAGAAAATAGTCTTGACGTTGTTCTCCTTAACAAAGTCAGCGATCTCCTTCATCTGCTGTGCATCCGGCTCGGCATCTGCTTCTACGCCTTCGATGGGCATCTGCTTCAAACCATACGCATCGCACATATAGCCGAATGCCTCATGAGAAACAACAATGGTCTTATTGGGAAGCGGGTCAAGTTGCTTGTGATACTCGCCGTCCAGTGTTTCAAAGTTTGCCTGAGCTTTCTTGTAATTATCCTCATATACATCTTTATGAGCAGCATCCGCTTTGCTCAAAGCATCGCAAATATTTTTCATCTGTGCCATGGCGTTTACCGGACTTAACCAAACGTGCGGATCGGTATCTCCATGGTGGTGCTCGTGTTCATGCTCTTTCTCGGTATCACTCTCGTGGTCGTGATCTTCATCTTCATGGTCAAGCTTTCTGAGTTCAATACCTTGAGAAGCCTCCACGGCAACAAGCTTGCTCTCTTTACCGAGTCCATCAAGCACATCCTGTACCCAATGCTCCATCCCGGCACCGTTATAAACCAAAATATCGGCATCTTGGATGGTTTTCATGTCTTTGGTTGACGGCTCCCAATCATGAGGCTCCGTACCTGCAGGTACAAGGCAGGTAACATCGGCATTGTCTCCCGCAACTTTCTTTGCAAAGTCATACATGGGATAGAAACTGGCCACAATGTTCAACTTTTTGCTGCCCGCATCAGGCGTAGTTTTCGCATTATCCGACGAACCCTGAGACGTACAACCCGCGAGAAGGGCAACCGAACCAAGGCCAAAAAGGCCAAGCGCGCTTCTCCGGGACACTACGCCATTGATTTTGAAATCGAACTGCTCTGACATATCCAAACTCCTTCTACTCAAACGTGAGCATTTCTTCATAGGACCCTAAAACGCACGAAAGCGAGCCACCAAAAGGTGACTCGCTTTCAGACATTGTGAATAGGAGTATACCCCATCGAACTCTTTTTACCAGAAAAAGTTTGCCGATTCCCCAAACTCCACTTGTTTACAGTTCCTTCTTATCCTTCTCTAGTACTTTGAAATCTCAAGATTTCCGTTATCATACTCGGCCAAATAAACCTCACTGGGAGACGAAATACCGTGTTTCTTGAGTTCGCTTTCAAGCCAGTCTTCTTCCAGATCCAAGGCATCAAGAATATTTTCCTGTACCTGTCCGTCGGTGATAAGCGGAAAGCGTGGATTTTGCTCGCCATGTTGCACGATAATAAGCTGACCGTTTTGCTCAAGAATGGCACGCTTCACATCAGAGGTGTAATTTACTCCTGCCTGACGCAGCTTAAGTGAAATGTCATATGCGGTAAGGCCGGCTTTTCGACAGTTTTCAACCAGCAGAGTTCCCTTATCAATAACAATAATGGGTCTGCCGTCAATAAGATGTTTCATCAGCATGTTATTGGTACGGAGCCACTTCAACGTCATCACCAATATCAGCCAGATAAGCAGAACAAGCGTGTATTGCAGAATGGTAATGGCGCTGTTGTAAATCATGCCGCCCACAATACCGCCAAGAACAAAGTTCTGAACCTGATCGATTGCGGCCGTAGGAGCAAGGTTTCCCTTACCACTTACGTTGATGGCGAGCACCAGTGAAAACAGGCCAATGATAAGCTTAACCGCAACTTCCAAATAAAAATTCATCTGAACCTACTTCTCAACATGGCGAATATCCGTGCCAATAAGGTCAACTCGCTCAAGCACATAGCCGCTCTCGCCATTCTTTAAGATTCGGTAGTATGTGCCATCCACCTCGATATAGGATTGGTTGCCCTTCTCGTCAAGCGCCACATAGACCTTGTCGGTATCAACGTTCATGGTGTGGGCAATACTCTCCTGAGATGACACAACCGCCGAATAGTGCTTATTCACACGATCGACTTCCATGACTCGATCAAGCTGCAAAAGCCCTAAGAAGACCAGCGAAAAAAGAGCAATGAGTGCCAACTCTCTATACTTTGAATCGCAACGGTCATGAAAGTAATGCACGAGCGCAAATACCATCAAGAGTGCAACGAGCACAAAAAGAATTATTTGAGTCCAATCGAGCGTACTTGCTCGATGAACCAGATATTCATGTGAATAAAATTCCATATGAGTTCTCTCTCGTGCATTACGTTTGACTTGAATCGACTACATTGCCATCGCAGGAGCGGTATAGACGCGGGCTGCATTCTCACGATCCAGGTCAAAGAGATTTTTAGCGTCCCCACCAAAAAGCTCAACAGCCTTAACCTGATCGGAAGCGTTAGCCTCTTCTTCACCCTGCTCTTCAACATACCAGTCAAGAAGCTTCATCGTACGGTAATCGTTGACACTTTGAGCAACGGCGTAGCACTCATTGATGCTTGCGGTAATGTATTTCTCATGCTCAAGAGCGGCCTTGAGTGGCTCAATGATCTCGGTAAACGTAAGATCCGGCTTGGCTATTGCCTCCATCTTGGGCATCCAGTCGTTATCAAGCAAGTAGCGGCGCAAAATGCGGGCGTGTGCCACCTCTTCCTGAGACTGAATAACATACCAATTTGCAAATCCTTTGAGACCCTTGTCCTCAAAGAAATCAGCAAACGTCAAATACAGATACGCAGAGTAAAACTCCTTATTAATCTGTTTGTTAAGAATTTCTCCAACTTTAGAATCAAGTGCCATCATATGCCCCTTTCAAACGCAAATATTTTGGCGAGAAGTACTTGTATATAGCTCGCCATCCGTTGTATACGATACCCACGCCATACTGATTTAGACAGCACACCGCAGAGTTTCATATAAGAGTGCTGCCGCCTAAAGCTGTATATACTCCAGTCACATAACAGCACGTAAACCGTGACGCAAGCTCTCTAATCGCGCGTAAGTTTGCGGTGAAGGCGGTGCGGACTTGCGGCTTCAGGCCCAAGGCGTTTCTCGCGATCAGCCTGGTACGATGCAAAGTTTCCTTCAAACCAATGCCAATGCCCGGGATTTTCGTCCGTGCCCTCCCACGCCAAGATATGTGTGGCAATGCGATCCAAAAACCAACGGTCGTGACTGGTAACTACCGAGCATCCCGGGAAACGCTCAAGAGCCGCTTCCAAGCTTTCCAAGGTTTCGATATCAAGGTCATTGGTAGGCTCATCCAAAAGCAGCAAATTTCCCCCCTGCTTGAGCGTAAGAGCCAGGTTCAGACGGTTCCTCTCGCCACCGGAAAGTACACCGGCGCGTTTTTGCTGATCGGAACCTTTGAAACCAAAACTTGCCACATAGGCGCGGCTGGGGATTTCCGTATCCCCCACCTTGATAAAGTCATTACCGTCGGAAACCACTTCCCATAAGGTCTTATTTGGATCAATGCCGGAGCGCAGCTGGTCAACATAGGACAGCTTGACGGATTCACCTACTTCAAGTGCACCGGAATCAAGAGGCTCCTGCCCCACGATCATCTTAAAGAGCGTTGACTTTCCCACGCCGTTAGGGCCAATGACACCGACGATACCATTGCGCGGTAAGCTAAAGGAAAGATCGTCGATAAGCACACGATCGCCAAACGCCTTATGTAAATGACTGGCGTCCAGGACTTTTTGTCCCAAGCGTGGCCCCACAGGAATCTGAATTTCAGTGAAATCAAGCTTCTTCGACGCACGGGCCTCTGCTTCCATCTGCTCGTAGCGATCAAGTCGTGCACGGTTCTTTGCTTGGCGGGCTTTGGGAGACGAGCGAACCCAATCCAACTCTGCCCGCATTTTCTTGGCACGTTTGGCATCTTGCTGATTTTGTGCCTCAAGTCGTGCGGCTTTATTCTCCAGATACGTTGAATAATTGCCCTCATAGGGATAGAGCTGCCCACGATCGACTTCACAGATCCATTCCGCGACGTCATCAAGGAAGTAGCGATCATGTGTTACAGCCATAACGGCACCGGGATAATCATGGAGGAATTTTTCAAGCCAGAGCACGGACTCTGCGTCCAAATGATTTGTTGGCTCATCCAAAAGCAACAAGTCGGGAGCCTCAAGCAACAGGCGGCATAGCGCCACGCGGCGACGCTCACCACCGGAAAGATGTGCCACTGGAGCGTCCGGATCCGGACACTGTAGTGCATCCATCGCCTGCGAAAGCCGACTGTCCAAGTCCCAACCGTCGGCGGCATCAATCTCTGTCTGCAACTGCCCCATCTCGGCCATCAGGGCATCAAAGTCCGCATCAGGGCTGGACATTTCTTCGCCTATTGCGTTAAAACGGGCAATCTGAGAAAGAAGCTCACCAAACGCCTGCTCAATATTCTCCTTGACGGTCTTATCTTCATCAAGCGGGGGCTCCTGCTGAAGAAGTCCCACCGTAAAGCCCGGTGTCAAACGGGCTTCTCCATTGGAAAGCGTCTCAAGACCGGCAATGACTTTAAGGAGTGTAGACTTACCCATACCGTTAGGGCCGACAACACCAATCTTTGCCCCAGGATATACACCGACGGTGACATCATCGAGGATGACTTTATCTCCAACTGCTTTACGTGCTTGGTACATTTGATAAACAAACTCTGCCATGGCATATTTCCTTTGATCTGACCATACCATCGACACTGCAACAGACGTGTCGAGAAGAACATACATGGTAGGCACGCGGACGCATCTCTCGCTCTATTATCGCATGAAGAAACAAAAGAGGGAAAACAGGTTTACATAACCATACGGCACAGAGTCTTTTGCAATATGGACGTTATACATATCTCACGAATTAATCGGAGAAGAAGAACTATCATTTTTATAGTCATTTTGAGGCATACGGGATGTCTCAACTGAAAGGAGTGGGAAATGGCACGTATCTTTATTAGTCCAAGCAAGTACATTCAAGGTCCGGGGGAGCTTGCCAAGCTGGGAGAATATACTCAAGCCTACGGAAAGAGCGCACTTGTCATCATCACGGCCGGTGGACTTAAGCGCTCCGGCGATGTGATTTCAAAGAGTTTTGAGGATGCAAAAGTTGAACTTCATTATGACAATTTTAATGGAGAGTGCTCACAGGCTGAGATTGACCGCCTTGTGCAAGTGCTTGATGCCTGCGGCGCCGAAGTGGTAGTCGGTGTCGGTGGCGGTAAAATCTTTGATACCGCAAAAGCCGTGGCCGCTACAAAAGATCTTCCTGTCATTATCGTGCCAACCATTGCAGCCACGGACGCACCATGCTCTGCCCTTTCGGTTATTTACACTGACGAAGGACAATTCAAAGAGTATCAATTCTTTAAGCAAAATCCTAACCTGGTACTTATGGACACCGAGGTAATTGCCAAGAGCCCCGTTCGCTTGACCGTCTCTGGTATGGGCGACGCACTTGCCACATTTTTTGAAGCTCGCGCATGCCAGCGCTCCGATGCAGGTACATGCGCTGGCGGCAAAGTTACCAATGCCGCAATGGCTTTGGCAACACTTTGCTATGAGACCCTTATGGACGAAGGCGTTAAAGCTAAGCTCGCACTTGAAGCAGGCGCTTGTACGGAAGCTGTCGAGAAGATCATCGAGGCAAATACGCTGCTTTCCGGCCTTGGTTTTGAATCAGCAGGTCTCGCAGGTGCCCACGCCATTCACAACGGCCTGACTGCCATGAGCGAAACGCATGCCATGTACCATGGAGAAAAGGTTGCCTTCGGCACGATTACACAGCTCGTCCTTGAGAATGCTGATGAGCTCTACGATGTTCTTGATTTCTGCATTGAGATTGGATTGCCCGTTACCTTCAAGCAGCTTGGCGTAACGGATGTAACCTATGAGCGCGTACTTGAAGTAGCTACGCTTGCATGCGCTGAAAATGACACGCTTCATAACATGCCGTTTGAAGTCACACCCGAGAAGGTTGCAAATGCTCTCTTGGCCGCCGATGCATATGGTCGCGCAGCTTTAGATGCATAGCCATCAAAAAATAAGATTCTCGTAAGGATATCCTTACCGCACGTACCACTGGCAGAAGAGGCCACAAAACCTCTTCTGCCACACTTGGTAAATACCAAAACTTCTTAAATTGAGCATAAAAAAGAAACAAAAGCAATACCTCAGACAGATTCGCAAGCGGTCATACAACTGATATAAACGACACATGACAAACTCACCATAACGTCATTAACTCTTAATCTATTCTTAAGAAAACGACACTCCGAGCGAACTATACTATTTAAAAGAGCAGCCAGAAATACGATACACAAGGAGGTTTTGTCATGGGGATGCTCCTTCTGCTTTTTTATTTTCCCGTCATATTCGTTGCAGCCATTTTTGGCTATACGATCGAATCCCTTGATGCTTTAGTTAATTCTTGGGCCTTTCCTATCGCTATCTTAATTTTTATTGCGTGGGTTATCGTGGCGATCAGTCTTATACGCACACTTATTTGGTGGCTCAAGGACAGAAAGAACCACGTGATAACGAAGAAGCGTTTTTACCTTCCGGCTGCATTTACCGTTATCGCCCTTGCGCTAACATTTTTTGACATATGGTTTGCGATTAATGTTGTTTCGGGAGTACTTATCAAACCCTAATGAAGCAATGCCGGTCAAAATTTCCGTATAAAAGACCTTATTGCACGTTCAGCCGCAGCCGAAACGTCTTCCGGTGTCCTTTTCATGCATTCTTCTAACGAAAGACCCGCTGGTGCTGACGCAAAAACTTGTTGAATACCGACCTCATGTACTTTGGAGATATCCTCTGTATGTGATCCCACAACGGCATACGTTGGAATACCTTGCAGCGCCGCACGTCGTGCAACCCCTACCGGCGCTTTTCCATACGCTGTTTGGTTGTCCATACGACCTTCTCCGGTAATTACCAAGTTGACGCCCTGTAGTTGCTCGTCAAAGTGAACGGCATCGAGAAGAGCCTGAATACCCGACATTGCCGAAGCACCGCAAAATGAAAGAAGTCCAAAACCAAGCCCGCCTGCCGCACCGGCTCCGGCTGACAATGCATGATTATCTTTTGTAGCAGCCGATGCCGTGTGAGCGTAGTGCCGCATCCAGCCGTCGTACTCACGCAGACGCGAGAAAAGAAGTCCTTTCTGTAGTCCAAAGGTATAAATAGCACCGTGTTTTCCAGAAAGCGGGTTATTGACATCGCTCAGAGCAATAATTTCAGTATCATACACGCGCTTATCAAAGTGGCTCATATCAACATGAGCAATATACGGCAGACCTTCTAGACCTCGAATAACCTGTTTTCCCGACGTATCTAAAAACAGCGCACCGAGTGCCTCAGCCATCCCGCATCCGCCATCAGAAGTAGCGCTTCCGCCTAGACCAACATATATTCGATGAACGCCAAGGTCTAGAGTCGCTCGAAGTAATTGCCCTACTCCATACGTTGAAGCTCGTCTCGCGTCCTCATCAGTACAGCTCGAAAATCTTATGCCTGCAGCTTCTGCCATCTCAACCACGGCGTACCCATTGGGAAGCATGCCAAGCCGAGCAACAATGGGGCGCCCAAAGGGATCTTCTACCTGTACTGATTTAATCTCGCCAGCACATCCAGAAACAAACGCATCAACGGTTCCTTCACCTCCATCGGCGATAAGAACTTTCTTTATCTGCGCATGAGGCAATGCACGGAGCACGCCAGCCTCAAGATACTCCTCTATGGCTTCACTTGATGCCGAGCCCTTAAATGAATCCGCTGCGAGAAGAACGGAGAACTCTGTTCTGGAAGAACTTTCAGCCGGAGATTTCATCACAAAAGACGTCCTTTATGACCCGTAAAAGAAGCATTTCTCTTTTCTTGATTGTACCTATGGCTTCACGTGGCCCTGATCTGCCTTCGCAATTGCATCGGCAACGGTTTGAGCAAAAAGCTCACCACCTGCATTAATGGTTTCCGAATTGCTGCCAAAGTGAACATCATCGGTACCGGGCCAAAGTTCGGGGTGATCGACGGCCGTTTGATGCCAGTCGGCAATATAGATGTAGTCGTACTTCTCGGCAAGTTGTAACTCATACTCTCGAATGGCGGCAGCACCTGATGATGGATCGGTATGACGACCATCATGAGGAGTTACAAAAATGAGACGGTGACCCTTGGGGAGCATCTGGACGATTCTATCGATAGCGTCAGTGCCGCCTACCGGATTGGTTCCCAACGCAATCACCACATCTTGCATGACGGCATTATTGGCAAGGTTAGTCTCAAGCACATCGGCACCCATACTCACGTTACGACTAACCGTTGCATCAATTTGAGCATCCGGAAGAGCCTTCTGTAGGTATGAAATGGCTCGCAGGGAAACCGAATCTCCGATGTAGGTAACACCGGGAGTCACGTTATAATTGCTCGCCTGGGTACTGTCGGCCATTTTTCGCGTAACAGACATATGGCTGTCTGCCTGAATTGCACCGTTGCTCAAATTACTGAGCTGAAATGTACTAATCGCAGGAGACGTCACCGACGTATATATTGTTGCCGCCAAGAGTACGCAACCAACAATGGCAAGCGGCTTTATTGCTCGCTCCGGGTTGATCTTAAAGCCTGCGATGCGTGGGGCGCGACCGGCCAAAAGCGGCTCGATGATATAAAACGACATGCTCGCAAATGCTAAAGACGACACAACCGTTATGCCTGCAGACGTACCGGGATCAAACCTCTCCGACAACAGATTAAAAAGAGGCCAGTGAAAGAGGTATACGCTGTAGCTGGTATCCGCAATATAAGAAACAATCTTTGGCTCTTTCATGTGAGGGGTCTTCTCGTGAAGGATGCGCATGGCAAGAATCATCGCCGCAGCCGCCAAAGAGGCCACCAAAAAACCAAATTGGTAGGTATGCAGATCATCAAACTTGAGAAATACCCCTAAAGCGCACAACAGTGCTCCACTGGCAATTGCACAGAGAAGAACCTGTTTAGTGGCGTATTTTTTAACTATGCGGACAAATGCAGTGCTGGTTGTCGCAATACCGGCAAAGCAGGCAAGCACTCCGCCAATAAAGAACGGAAAAATATGTGTCTGTGTTGAAAAATACTGGATGGACAGATTGGAGGAGCTTTGAGCTCCGATGGCCATGGCAAGGTAGCTGGTCACAAGCACTATGCCGGAGACAATACCAATGCGGATGCGCAAACCTTTTACGGAGCGCGAAAGCTTTGACAATATAAAGACCGCCACACCCCACAAAATGTAGTAGTGCATTTCTACGGCAAGACTCCATGTATGCAAGAACAGATGTGGCGCAAACTGAGTCTCATAACTTCCGCCTAAAAGAATTTCATAATAATTGGTCACAAATCCCACGGCCGCCGCTGCCTGCTGAGCAATACCGGCGGTAAAGTCATTGCGAACCAACAGTGCCAACGGTGTAACCACCAGTACCATACCAACCAGTGGTGGAACAATGCGGTAAAAGCGCCTCTTTAAAAATGCAACAAGGCCGATGCGTGTATCGCGAGCAAACTCATCAATGAGCAAAGCGGTAATGAGATATCCGGAAAAGGTAAAGAATACATCGACTCCTACAAAGCCGCCCGGCAGGACAGGTTTGAAGAAGTGATACACCAGAACCAGAAGCAGTCCCGTTATGCGGACGAAGGAAAACCATTTAATTCGCACTTTGATATATCCCCTGCTTAAAGATGCCTTGATACACTATACTATCCTCGGTGGTAAGAGTACCCTCTCCGTCAGGCTCTCCGTTGACAAAATTACCCTCATATGTCCAGCCATCCTTTGAGGTAAACGTACCCGACCCGTTAAACGCACCGTCTTTGAATTGGCCTTTGTATGTATCGCCGTTATCAAAGGTCATTGTACCCGCGCCATCCATACGACCGTGCAGCATGCCGCCCTCATAAGTAATGGCTCCGTCAGCCAGCGTCAGCACTCCTGAGCTGGGGTGCGATACTACCATTAATGCATAAGCCGCACACAAAGCAAGAAGCCCTACCACTAAAAACTCTACCTTTGAGCGAAGCGACAATGGAGTAGAAGAGGCATGAATCACGCGAGAAGTGCCTCTGGTGCGCGTTACCGAATCGGCGAGTACTCCCACGCCGGCAGATGAAAATTTATTCGGCATCTGTCTTGTAGATGCAGATACGCCGTTAGAACCCTCTCGCACACTACGATTTGCGTGATGGGCATTTCTCTTGCTTGCTGAAAATCTTCTGGACTTGCTCAAAATCTCCTGCTTAACGACTACGTATGCTTGTTTCTTACTCCAACAAACTACCTACCAATAATTTATATCTAAAAACAGACTTATTGTAGCAATTTACGGCTCTTTCATCATTTTTCAATAAATCGGCGACAGAGTACGTTCGAGCGGGTAAACTCTTAGCTGTACGAAGATGCAACGCACTCACAAGGAGGGATCATGCCGGAAGCAATTCGCAAGGTTAATGTTATTGGTCACTTAAACCCCGATACAGACAGTATCTGCGCAGCTATCTCCTATGCGTATCTCAAAAACAAAATCGACAGTCCTATCTACGAGGCTCGTCGTGCCGGTACTCTAAACCGCGAAACGGCCTTTGTCCTCAAGCACTTTGGATTTGAAGAGCCGCAGCTCATTACCACGGTAACACCTCAAATCAAGGACGCTGAAATTCAAAAACAGCCAAAAGTTGACGGAGACATGAGCCTCTTTGACGCTTGGAACCTCATGCAAGATGTCAAACTGGATACCCTTGTGGTTACCGATAGCACCGAGCACCTTGAGGGGCTTATCGCCGTTAAAGACATTGCCAACGCCAATATGGGTCTTATGGAGTCAAAGATGCTCTCCGAGACACATACCAGCTATAAAAACATTCTTTCCACGTTGGGCGGAACCATGCTTGTGGGAGATCAAAACGGTTCCGTCTCTCAGGGCGGTATTCGAGTGGGTACATGCTCGGTAAGTATGACTGAGATTATTGAAGCGGGAGATATTGTAGTCGTCGCTGGTAACCACGAGAATCAATTACTTGCCATCAAACAGGGCGCCTCGTGCTTGATTGTTTCGTGCGACGGTGAAGTTGACGATGACGTCATTGAAGCGGCAAAGCAGGCGGGATGTGTCATTATTACCACGCCTCGCGATACTTTTGAAGTTGCCCGTCTTCTCACTATGGCAGTCCCCGTTAAGTCAAAAATGCTTACCAGCAATATCTTGAAGTTTAGTGTCAATACCTCCATCGACGATGCTCGTAAAGCAATGGCCAAGAGCCGTCACCGTTTCTTCCCCGTATTGAATGAAAATGGTACGTATGCCGGCCTTATAAGCTCTCCTGGTCTTCTGAAGGTACGCAAAAAGCACGTTATTTTAGTGGATCATAACGAGCGCACTCAAGCCGTAAACGGCCTGGATCAGGCTGAGATAATGGAAATTGTCGATCACCACCGTATCGGTTCTGTGGAGACCACAAATCCCATTACGTTCCGCAACGTACCCGTAGGATGTACATGCACCATCCTCTTTGGACTCTATCATGAATACGGCGTTGAGATTCCTAAGAACATAGCCGGCCTCATGCTTTCCGCAATCCTTTCTGACACACTGGCATTTCGCTCCCCTACCTGCACTCCAACCGATGTTGCCGCAGGCAAGGCCTTGGCGGAAATTTGTGGCGAGGATATCGAGAAGTACTCAGAGCAGATGTTTGATGCGGGTGCCGACCTCACCGGCCGCACTGCCGAGGAGGTCTTCCACGGTGATTACAAGATTTTCAGCCGCGGCAATGCGAAATTTGGCGTTGGCCAGGGTTCGTTTATGACCGAAAACAGCCGCAAGGCCGCAGAGGCTTTGGTTGGCCCCTTCCTCAAAACCGCTGCCGAGTCCGAAGAGCTCCCGATGGTCTTCTACATGTTTACCGACGTCAAGAGCCAAGTTACTGAAATGCTTTATTACGGAGCCGGTGCTCAGGAGGTACTTGAAAGGGCTTTCAACGTAACACCCGATAACGGTATTGCGGTTCTGCCGGGTATTGTCAGCCGTAAAAAGCAGGTTGTGCCATCGCTTATGTCGGCACTCCAGTTTACCGATGACGAGGATTAAAAGCGAGAAGAACGACTGAGACAGCATGAATATATCTACACCAAAAGAGCGCTCGCCCAAGCAACATTCATTCAAGCGACGCCCGTCAAGCTTTTTTGCCATCATTTCGCGCATGCGCTATATTGAGCGCTGGTCATTGATGCGCAATTCTCGCCCGGAAAATCTCTCGGAGCATGCGCTTGACGTAGCACTCATTGCACATTGCCTTGCAACGCTTGGAAATGTACGTTACGGAAAACATTTGAACGCAGATCGGGCGGCGCTCATTGGCCTTTACCATGACGCATCGGAAATCATTACGGGAGACATGCCCACTCCGGTCAAGTATGCCAATCCGGAAATTCGCGACGCATACCACCAAGTGGAAGACACCGCACAAGAAACGCTTTTAGATACCCTTCCCGATGATTTACGCCCTGTGTACCAAGATATTCTCAATCCGCGCAAGGCATCTAAGGACGCTGATGAGGCATATACGCTGAAGCTTGTCAAAGCAGCCGATAAGCTCTCCGCTCTCATAAAATGCATCGATGAGGCTCAGGCAGGCAATTCTGAGTTTGTTACCGCAGAGGCATCGACAAGGAGCATCGTTTTAGATATGGCACAAGATCTTCCTGAAGTCCGTGATTTTATGAACGAGTTCTTGCCTTCATACGGTGAGACTCTCGACCAACTCCTGTAGGGCTCTATGCACGGACTGCACGCGCGCCTTCCCAAAACCTTCAACCTCGAAGAACGCCTTGAGCGCTATGGAGACGTTATCGAGAAGAATCCCGGAGCTTTGCGCGGCCACTGGGCAGAAGCATGTGCCAAGATAGGCTCAGCCTCCTTCTCTCACGTATGCGTTGACTTGGGTTGTGGAAAGGGTTCATTTACCTGCGCCATGGCCAAGGCTCATCCGGAAACGCTGTATATTGCCATCGACACGGAACCTATCTGCATTGCCTATGCCGCAGGACGTATAAGCGAAGCAAACCTTTCCAATGCCGTCGTAGTCCCCGGTACCGGTATGAAGCTGGATGAGTACTTTGCCTTAGGTGAAATTACCACTCTCTACATTAATTTTCCTACGCCGTTTCCGCGTAAGCGCCAGGCACATCTGCGCGTCACCAACGCTGAACGCTTCATGCAATATAGGAGTGTTTTAGCGGATACGGGAACGATACGGCTTAAGACTGATAGCCAGCCGCTTTACGATTTCTCCTGTGAACAAGCAGTTGCCGCCGGCTATGAGTTTTTGTGGAAAACACGCGATGCCCATATGGATTTTCCCAATGATATTGCATCCGAGTATGAAGAGCGCTTAGGTGCCCAAGGAGCAAAAGTCCTAGGGTTTTGCATAACCCCCGGCCAAGCTCCCGAGCACTTCTCGCCCATTGAGCCCGGAAGCCTTGTTGACTACCTGCCAAAAGACCTTGAGTCTTTAACGTATTTGCCGCATGGGATGGAAAGCACCATCAAAAACATGATTAATCGCAAGAATAAGAAGGGTCACCATCACTGGAAAAACGTGCCGCAATCGTAGGAAGGCGGTTGAGTCTTACACACCTGAGCCTTGCAACAATTGGGCCTTACAAATGCCGTCTTTCAAGATTTCTTGACGCCACCTAAGCACAATTTACTTGATACGAAGCGCTCTTGAAGCATTCAGCACCGCAAGGATAAGCACGCCCGTATCGCCAAACACCGCCAACCACATTGGTGCATAACCACACGCCGCAAGAATCAAAATGGCCACTTTTATACCAATGGCAAAGACGATATTTTGTCGAGCAATCGCAAGTGTCTTTCGAGCAAGTCTGATGGCCGTTGCAACTTTTCCAAGTGAATCATCCATAAGGACCACATCAGCTGCCTCAATGGCCGCATCAGATCCAAGAACTCCCATTGCAATACCAACATCCGCTCTTGCAAGCACAGGCGCATCATTTATGCCATCGCCAACAAATGCCAGTGTAGTACCTGCGGGATTCTCGGAAAGGAACTGTTCAACGGCAGAAACCTTATCCTGCGGCAACAACTCAGAGCGGTATTCATCAATACCAAGGCGAGATGCCATATCTGCCGCTACCTCTTCTCTGTCTCCCGTGAGCATAACCACGCGAGAAACGCCTGCCTGCTTGATGGCAGAAACGGAGGCTTGAGCGTCCGTCTTTTCACGGTCCGAAATAACAATGTGACCCATGTACTCACCGTCAACGGCAACGTGAATAACCGTACCTACATCATGGTGCCGACACGCACGCGTGATCGCGTCCACTTCTTTCATAAAGAGAGCACTTCCCACCGCTACCGTCTTTCCGTTAACTTGCGCCGTCACACCTCTGCCCGCAACTTCAGTTGCCTCAGAAACTCTGCAGTTATCATCTTCATTTGGATAGGCAGCTCTCAAAGCCGCGGCTATCGGATGCGTTGAGTGGCGCTCTACATGAGCCGCAAGATGCAAGAGGCTCTTCTCGTCAATAGACTCCGGATGCACTGCCATGACTTCAAAGACGCCTTCGGTGAGCGTACCTGTTTTATCAAATGCCACGATCCTAAGCGTAGATAAAGCATCAATATAGTTTGATCCTTTGATGAGAATGCCCTGTTTGGAAGCCGCTCCAATACCCCCAAAGAACGTCAGCGGTACCGACACCACCAGAGCGCAGGGACACGACACGATCAAAAACGTAAGCGCACGGACAAGCCACGTTGCGAAATTCTCATAAAAGTTCCCCGTAAGAAGAGGCGGAAAGACCGCCAGCGCAAGAGCACCAAACACCACGATGGGAGTATACACATGGGCAAACCTTTTAATGAAGCTCTCGCTTCTGGACTTATTCTCATTGGCGCTTTCAACAAGATTGATGATACGTGTTGCCGTAGATTCGCTAAACAAATGCGTCACACGTGCGCGCACCACACCGGAAAGATTAACGCAGCCGGAAATGACGGCATCGCCCACGCCAACCGAACGAGGAACGCTTTCACCCGTAAGAGCAACGGTATCTAAGCTGGTAGATCCTTCAGTAATTTCTGCATCTACGGGTACGCGATCCCCCGGCCTGATGACGATGTACTCGTCCAACTCAAGTTCCGACGGATGAACCGTGCATTCTTTACCACCGCGGATAACCGTTGCAGTATCGGGACGGATGTCCATCATCTTGGCAATCGAACGGCGACTCCTATCCTCGGCCATATCTTCAAACAGCTCGCCAACCTGGAAGAAAAGCATAACGAATACGGCCTCGGGAAACATCGGAGAGCCGTTGGGGACAAAGCCGATAATAAGCGCGCCAATGGTAGCAATACTCATCAGAAGGTCTTCGCTAAAAACCTCTCCTTCTCTGATGCTCTCAAACGCTTCAAGCACCACGTCATAGCCGGCAACCAAATATGCCGGCAAATAGATTAAGAGTTGCTGCCAAAGCGGCTGTTCGCTCGAACTTACAAGGTGGGCAATGCCTAACATACCTGCAGACACAATAATTCGCCCGAGTTTGATCTTTGCTTCGCGTTCCATACGCTCTCCTTATAGTGCGAGGTAGCCGACATAAAGCAGAAAATGCGAGTTCCTTACCAATCCGAGTGTAGCACTTTTGGTGAACGTATGCACATATATTCATATTAAATTATAAAATTACTTTTGCGGAATCTTCGACCTCAAGAAAGCAGTCTCTACCGTTAACACAAAATGGCGAGAAGAACCTCTCAAGAAGTTCTTCTCGCCACAGAATTTGTGCCTATCACATAGTTATTTATGCGGTAAAACTACTCAATGCCAACCATGACGTCGGTTGCCTTGATGACTGCAAGTGCGGGATCTCCCACCTTCAGGCCAAGAGACTCGATCGCTTCATTGGTAATGGAGCCGGAAATAACATTACCGTCAGCCATTTCAAGGGAGACATGACCGTTTACGGCACCTTCAGTTACTTTGACAATGGTACCGGCAAGCTGGTTGCGAGCGGAAATGTTGGCGATACGCTCGGTGCCGGAGGCAAACATGACATTCGTTGCCTTGATAACGGCATACACCGCCTTGCCTTCGGTCAGGCCAAGCTCCTTGATGGATTCCCTGGTAATGTTAGCCTTAATTTCTTCATCACCTAGTGAAATGACAACAACGCCATTGACGGCACCTTCAACGACTTTAACGATGGTACCCTTAAGCTGGTTACGTGCAGAAATACGCATTTCTTATCCTTACGTCAAACGTTTGCAGACCGTATTACTATACCAAATGAAATTGGATACTATGTTACTTTGCTGCATAGTCAATCTGTTTGGCAAGCCGTGAACTACGTGCGCTTTGCTCCGTATCCTCTGACTCTTCATATCCATCATAAGGTGCATTCGGATCATGCATACGCTTCTTAAAAGGTGCACAAAGCTCTGCTCTATGGCGGAAAGCAAATTCCAAATTGTCCGTCCAACCGGTATGACCGGTAATGATTTTTATGGATTCATTTCTTCTTTTTAAGTTTTCTTCAAGCACAGCCAGCGATTTTACCGAAAGCTTATTACTCTCTGCCAAAGTACTGATGAAACTGTAGCCACCATCCGCGCCAAACCAGATCGTATCGCCCGTAAACAGATATTGGTCGTCAATCAGATAGACCATATGTCCCCATGTATGACCAGGTACCAAAATACATTCGATCTTGATCCCGTCGATATCAATAATCTGCCCATCCGTTAGAAGAACGCGCCTGTTGTCTATCTTCACCATAGGTAGCTTATAAAGTCCATAGATTACTTTTCGTCTTATCTCACCGGTCAGATAGCGGTTTTCTTCCTCACTGAGATATATGGTTGCATCTCTAAATAAAAGTCCACTGTCCTGTTCCAGTGCACCGACATGGTCTGTGTCTTGATGTGTGATCAAGATATGCCGAATCGATGACGGATCAATATCCAGCCACCCCATCTTTTCGCCCAGTCGCTCATAGTTGTATCCGGCATCAATCATGATTGTTTTGCCATTTTTCGTATAGAAGAAAATATTCGCGACCCATTCCCTCACGCAGGCAACATGCTCATCGATCCATCCCGTATTCAGAGGTTTAAAGATCTCTTTACCGCGAAACACGCGACTCATGAATTTCTTTTGATTTTCTGAATCCTTTCTTGCCATTTATAGGTCTCCTTCACAGTAATCTACGGGTCCGCATCAAATTATTACAAACACTCACCCGCTGCAGTAGCCAGAAAACACCCAATTCTTGCAGGCAACTATTTGGCGTACATTGACATTGCTAGCCCGAATGTATACGGTTTAGTTTACAATAAGTTAGAATAGGTAAACATTATTGAGAGAACTTCTCGCTGGAGAACCTTCCCTGCAACAGAAAAAGAGATTCCACGGCCGACAATGTTCCAGCTCAAGCCGTCGGTACACGTAATAAAGAGCCGAATACAAAAGACCTCATTTATGCCGGCGTGTTTTACGTACTTTACATCATAGCCACTTTTTGTAATGCTACCGGAACTGTCGGAAATGCCAAGGCTGCCGGAATTGCGCCAAGTATGGCTTGGACTGCCATACTTACTGCAAGTTTGGTATATATTAACCATACTTGCTGCAAGTTTGGTTAATCGTGCCCAACTTGCTGCAAGTTTGGCAGCGCTGTTCTGGCAGTACCAACTTGGCACATTTTTGGCAGTACTATTGTTATAAAACTGACTTCATTTATTTTGAAAAAGAGATTGAAACGATAAGGAAGCTAGTCCTTCTTATACCATACATAACCTTTTTCTGACGGCTGAACATAAGCACCCTTTGGGACCTGTGTTACTACCAAGAAAATATCCCTATAGTCGGGAGCAGGAGAAATAAGCCCAAAGAACATCGCTATCATTGAAATGGTAATCAGCCATTTGAGGGATACCGGCGTGAATAGAAATACCAGTTGAAAAAAGATACCGAGCAATGCCGGTGCAATCGAAATGAAAATAAACCGATTTCGCTTTATCGGATTTGCCGAGATATAAAATGCTCGTAGTTGTCTGATACTAATACCGATATACACTTTCGCCTTTGCCGGATAAGACAAGGCATGAAATAACTCGTGTATTGGCAATCCGATACAAAATCCAAACAGGAAGGATACGGGAAGAAATCGGAAGTCAAGAAAGCTTTCCCCTGCAAGGAATCTTTTAAGAAAAACCGTCAGAAAACACAGGAGGATAGAACCAAAAAAGTATGGGGCAAGACCCTGAAAAATATTCTCCGGTCTCTTTAATACCACGGCATTTTGTGGAACACCACCAAACTTGATGTCTTTATCCCACTCCTGTTTTCCGTCAACCACAGTATTCCAGTCCATATTTCCTTTCCAGATTATTTTTGGCAATTTGCTCACCTTCCCTGCTCTGATATTTCTGTTATAAAAATTTCATATCTACATCTCACAAGTGGACTTTGAGACGATTTTGAGTGCTGAAATCCGCACCGGTTGTCTTTCTCTTACAAGCCCTTCTCGCTTCAGCTATACCTGGAAAGGTCAGGATCGGCCAAGCTTATTGACCCTGCGATCGTAAGTGAGAAGACCGTTCACTTCTTCTTCAACGTCTGAAAGCTGCGTGTAGATATAGCCGGCAAGTCCGTCTGCCTGCAAAGCTTCCGCCTTTGCAAGCTCTTGCTTAACCGCAGCGCACCAATCGCTGCTAGTGGCAAAATTGCCATAACCGTACGCATGATCAAGCGACGTATGCTCCGGCTCCATCTGCGCCAGCCCACCAAACTCTGAGATTATAACGGCACGTTGTTTCGCGCCTTCTCGCCGGCGATTCGCCCGCGCCTTACGTATATCACGCCAACCCGCACGAAGCGGCCGAAAGTAATTGTGGATGCTGATAAAGTCCCCGCAGCCCTGATCATACCAACCGCTTGTAGCATCGATTGGCCGCGTTGCGTCAAGCTCCCAAACGGCTTTCACCGCTGCTCGCGCATCGAACTGGCCCCAGCCTTCGTTAAAGAGCGTCCAAAATCCAACTGACGGATGTCCATCGAGAAGTTCAACCATACCTCGACACGTCTCAATCCATTCTCGCTTGTAATTCTCGTCACTTGCCGCCAGCGCTCTGTGATGGCGGGGTGTCGTGTCTTGAAAATGACGCCACGTAAAACTGAAGAGCGTCGGTTTTTGACTGGTATGCCAAGAACTGTAGGCATCTCCGCCCGAGACGCAATCTTGCCACACCAGCATACCGAGCCGGTCGCAATGATAATACCAGCGCTCGCTCTCAATCTTGAGATGTTTTCGCAGCGTATTGAAGCCAGCCGCGCGCATAGTCTCTATGTCATATATCAGAGCGCCATCGGATGGAGCCGTCATAAGACCGTCAGGCCAATACCCCTGGTCAAGTACTCCACGCACAAAGAACGGCTTACCGTTCAGATGAACCCTGGGGATGCCCTCGGCATCAGACGTCACTTCAACCGTGCGAAACGCACAGTAGCTCTGTACAACGTCTACCGCCGCATCTCCCGACCGCAGCATCGCCGTCACTGCATACAGATACGGATCCTCAGGCGACCAAAGGCGCGGAGAACTCAAATGTAACTCAGCATAAGTCTCCCCTGTCTTCCCCACCGGTAATGTGGCGTGTAATACTTCCTGTTTCTGAGCATCCAGAATCGTCACTTCAAGCGCAAGAGAATTCGTAAGCGAATCGGTGCGCGCCTCATTTCCTAACCCAAAGGCATCTCTCGGCCCAAAGGTACTTCTCGCCCGCACTTGAAGGGCTCCGTGCATATCGCCCTTCAGGGCCAGCGACTCAAGATGCGTCTCCGGAACCACCTCACACCAAACGCTCTGCCAAATGCCGCTCTGCGCGGTATACCAAATATCGCCACGCGAGAGCGTTTGCTTGCCGCGCAGCTGTACTCCAGCATCGCTGGGGTCATAGACGCAAACGGCTATCTCCGTTTTCTTTGACATGCCGAGAAAATCGGTGATGTCAAAAGAAAACGGCAAGTAACCTCCTGTATGTGTTCCGACAAGCTGTCCGTTGACGAAGCATGCGCACATCCAGTCAACCGCTTCAAAATGCAAAATAAATCTCTGTTGCAACGACAATTTTGGCAATTCAACCAAACGTCGATACCAGAGGAGTTCATTGGGATGCAAAGTACGGTTAACACCGGAAAGAGGCGCTTCGGGCGAGAAGGGCACGGTGATCTTGCCGTCCCACCGCAAAGGCATTCGCGCCTGCATAAGAGCTTCCCTAAGGACCTTGGTGTCGGACATTCCGCTCAAGGGAACGATCGCATAGTCCCACATACCGTTCAGCGACAAAACGTTATCCCGCCGCATGCGCGGACGCGGATACTCGGAAAGAACGTCCGAGGGATCAAACTCTTCTCCCCATACGGTCGTGAGAGGATTGAGTTTTTCAGCTTTGTGCTGCTGAGGCGCGCTGGCAAGAACCCGTCGGATATCTAGCATCAGACCTCCGCTTCTTTTACGGCAACGAACTCTTGAGCTCTTTTGAGCTCTCTTGGGGTCTTCGTAGTGTACCAGCAGTATACTGACAACGAAGCTGATACGGATACTTCTCTGAAAATATATACCAAAGAAGGCAGAGTATATGGATGTGAAGAAACCATCGTGAATATCACTAAAGCAAAAACATCAGATGTAAAAAATATCATGACCTTTTATAACTCATTGATAACCGCCATGAGTCAGGATCCTTATCGCCCAAAATGGATACAGGGAGTATATCCCTCACTTGATGATATCAAGCGATACTGCGGCAACGAAGAATGCTACCTTGCTGTCAAAGAAGAGAAAATCATTGGATCCGTGATGATAGTGCATGACAGCGACGAAAATCATACACAGATCGCATGGAACGTTTCTGCTCCTAAAAATGAAATAACAACGTTGCATTTACTTGCTGTCGATCCAAAACTCCAAGGCAGAAGCATTGGTTTTAAGCTCATGAAATTTGCAGAAAATCTTTGCCGAGACAGAGGTGACAAGGTTATCCGACTTGATGCGCTTCCGGAAAACGTTCCCGGAAATAAGCTCTATCGAAAATGCGGCTATCATCTTGTTTCAAAGGAAACTCGTTTTTACGAAAGCGCAGGCTATATTGACTTCAACCTCTATGAACTTGCCTTATAGCGCTGTCTATCTTGACGATATTACCGAGTGCTGCCAGAAATGCGCCAAGTATGACTTGAACTGCCATACTTACTGCAAGTTTGGTATATATGAGCCATACTTGCTGCAA
>ERZ773022.249-NODE-249-length-47198-cov-22.562056_pt1 | contig 47198 bp, 38 predicted proteins | sample MGYA00580839_ERZ773022 | MGnify/ENA primary metagenome ERZ773022 (study PRJEB29015, sample SAMEA2738020) | human oral metagenome | biome: human oral; feature: human-associated habitat; material: dental | place: China | collected 2044 ... | reverse complement strand
ACATCATTTAGTTTTAAATTTTCTTTAGCGTCTTTTACTGCATCTTTTACAACTTCTACACCAATTACTTTTTTAAAATTTTCTGAAAAATATATGCTTGTAGTTCCTATTCCGGAATATAAATCCAACAAATTCTTATCTTTGTTTTTTCCTAAAAATTCTTTAGCTATTTTATATAAATTTTCAGTTTGAAATCTATTTACTTGAAAAAAGCTCTTTGGAGAAATATTAAATTCGTATTTTCCGATTTTATCTGTAAAATTCTTCTTTGAAAATATTAATTTACTTTCTTGTCCCATAATTATACTTGCTTTTTTAGGATTTATATTTATATATCCACTTACTAATTTTTCATATTCACTTAAACTTTTTACAAAATTTTCAACTTCTACTGTATCTTTTTTAACAACAACTGTAATCATAATTTCAGAATTGAAATTTGACCTTATGCTGATATTTTTCAAAATTCCTTCGTCTGTGTTTACATCATAGGACTTAACCTTAAATTCTTTTAATTTTGCTTGTAAAAATGGTAAAAATTCATTTATACTCTCATCACTTAATGGACAATTCTCAAGTTTTATTTTGCTTTCTCCATTATCTACACAGTAACAAAGTTCAAAGTTTTCATTTGTCTTTAATTCAATTTTATTTCTATAATTTAAGTTGTTTTTATTCTCTAAAATTTCAACATCTTCTAATTCTATACCTGTATTTTTTCTAAGGCTGTCTAAAAACATCTTTTTCTTTAATTTAAGTTCTTTTTCATATTTTAGATTTATAAAATGATAGATATCTGTTAGTTTTTCATCGTATAGATTTTCTCTGTATTCACTATATTTCAAATATTTTTTAACATATCCGTTAGAAAATTTTTTCTTTTTTTGAGTAATTTCAACATCTACAATATCTCCAACAAGTCCACCTTTTACAAAAACTATTCCCTCTTCACTTTTTGCAACTCCAAGTCCCTCATTCGTATTGTCAATTATTTCTAAATTTCTTAATTCCATTATTTTCCTCTTTGTCTTGTAATTTCATATAATCCAAGTTTTGTAAAACCCTGAAAATTCCAAATCTTATTATCAAAAATTTGTATTTCCTTAATTTTTTCTTCCAAAATTTCTTTTTCTTTTGTTTTCATATTTATAAAATCTACAATTATTATTCCCGAAATATCCCTAAAAGAAATCTGTCTAATAATTTCCTCAATTGCAATTAAATTTACAGATAATGCATTTTTACTTTTATTTGTTTCATTTGTTTTTTTCTTTGAATTTACATCTATTACCGTAAGTGCTTCCGTTTGTTCTATAACTATATTTATATCTTCAACTTCAACGATTTTTTTATTTAATCCCTCTAGATATATTCCGATATTATAATCATATTTTGGAGAATATTCTTCATCATACATCAATTCATTTTTCAAAAATTTATTATCTTTAAAACTCTTGTATAACTCTTTATCATTTAATATACAGGAATATTTTTCATTTTCAAATAAAAAGTCCTCCAAAAAATTCTCCTTTTTGTAGATTAATTTAGGAACCGGTAAATTATTTAAACTATCCACTATTTCTTGCATTTTTTCTACATTTTTTCTTATATCATTCAATAAAGTATCTTCATCACAATCAACACTTTTTGTTCTCAATTTTACTGAAAAATTTGATTTTATATTTTTTATTTTTACTAAATCAAAGTTATGTTCTTTTAATTTTTTTGAAATCAAAATATCTTCTCTATTTTTATAAGATATAACTGAAAACATTGAAGAAATTGAGAAATTCATTGAAACATTAGGTGCTTTTTCTCCTGCATTTATTTTGTAAATTTCAACAAATATTACATCTCCAACTTTTACTTCACCAATGGTATCTTTAAAGTCTAAAAATCCATTTTTTCCATTTTTAAGTTCTACAAAAAAGCATTGTAATGCATCAACTTTTTTTACAACTCTTACTCTGTATATATCTCCAATTTCAAAATCACTAAATGTTTTTACATAATAGGAGTTTAATTTTGAATTTAAAACTTTTCCATATTCTATTTTTTCTTCATTTTTGTATATAAATAAATAATCTTTCAAAACTTTCTCCTATTCAACATATTCAAAATTATTCTTTTTATATAGAATTTTTTTCATCAACCCACAAAAATACACACAAAAAATATAATTAAGCTGTGCAAGATTATAATTATACTCTAAAATTAAATTTCTATCTTCTCTTATATTTTTCTCTTCACTTAAAATCTTCAATTTTTTTAAAATCTTATTAAATTGATAATAATAAAAACTTTGATGTATCACTAAAATAGCGATACTAACTAGAAACATAATATTAAAAAATAATTTAATCATAAAAACTCCATAAAAAAAGAACTTGGTTTATCCAAGTTCTATTTTACCATAAATTTAGCTATAAGTTAACTACTTTCTACATATAACCCATTCCAGGATTCATTCCGCCAGGCATTTGTCCCATTGGTTCATCTTTAGTTACATCAGCAACAGCAGCTTCTGTTGTTAAAACCATTGATGCAACACTTGATGCATTTTGAAGTGCTGATCTAGTAACTTTTGTAGGATCAACAATTCCGCTTTCAAGCATATTTACATATTTTTCACTTAAAGCATCAAAACCAATTCCAACTTCAGCATTCTTAACATTTTCAACGATAACTGAACCTTCTAAACCTGCATTGATTGCAATTTGTCTAACCGGTTCTTCAAGCGCTTTAACAATTATATTAACACCTGTTCTTTCGTCTCCATTAGTTTCTTCAAGAAGTGCTTTAACTTTTGGAATTACATTTAACAATACAGTTCCACCGCCAGGAACAATACCTTCTTCTACCGCTGCTCTTGTAGCTGCAAGTGCATCTTCTATTCTTAACTTTCTTTCTTTAAGTTCTGTTTCAGTAGCTGCACCAACTTGAATTACCGCAACTCCTCCAGCAAGTTTAGCAAGTCTTTCTTGTAATTTATCTCTATCATATTCAGAATCGCTTATTTCTATTTGATTTCTAATTAAGGCAACTCTTTCTTCAATAGTTGATTGTTCTCCTGCTCCATTTACGATAACAGTAAGTTCTTTTCCAACAGTTACCCTTCTTGCTTTACCTAACATTTCAATAGAAGTTTCTTTTAATTCATATCCTAAATCTTCTGAAATAACTGTACCACCTGTTAAAATTGCAATATCTTGTAGCATATCTTTTCTTCTATCACCAAAAGCAGGTGCTTTTACAGCTACACAGTTAAATGTTCCTCTTAATTTATTAACAACAAGTGTTGCCATTGCTTCGCCTTCTACATCGTCAGCAATAATTAAAAGTGGTTTTCCTTGTTGAACAATTTGTTCTAATACAGGTAAAACTTCTTGAATATTAGTAATCTTTTTATCAGTAATTAAAATATATGGATCTTCAAGTTCAGCTTCCATTTTTTCAGTATTAGTTACCATATAAGGAGAAACATATCCTCTATCAAATTGCATACCTTCAACAACTTCTAAAGTTGTTCCCATACTTCTGGATTCTTCAACAGTGATAACACCGTCTTTTCCAACTTTTTCCATTGCATCAGAAATTAATTTTCCAACTTCTTCATCAGCTGCAGAAATTGATGCTACTTGAGCAATACTTTCCTTTGTTTCAACAGGTTTTGAAAATTCTTTAATTCCTTCAACAGCCTTATCAACTGCTTTTTTAATTCCCTTTTGAATAATCATTGGATTTGCTCCTGCTGCAACATTCTTTAAACCTTCTCTAATAATTGCTTGAGCTAATAGTGTTGCTGTAGTTGTACCATCACCTGCAATATCATTAGTCTTAGTTGCAACTTCTTTAACAAGTTGAGCTCCCATATTTTCATAAGGATCTTCCAATTCAATTTCTCTTGCAATAGTAACACCGTCATTTGTAATAAGTGGTGAACCGAATTTTTTATCTAAAACTACATTTCTTCCTTTAGGTCCAAGTGTAACTTTAACTGTATTTGAAAGTTTATTAATACCAGCTTCCATTCCTTTTCTTGCTTCTTCATTAAATTTAATTTCTTTAGCCATTTAAAAACCTCCTAATCTTCAACAACTGCTAAAACATCAGCAATTTTTACAACAATATATTCTTTTTTATCAAGTTTAACTTCAGTTCCTGCATATTTTGAGAAAATTATTTTATCTCCAACTTTAATTAAATCTTTCTTATCTTCATCTTTTAAAATTTCATCACCAATCGCCAAAACTTTAGCAACACTTGGTGCCTCTTTTGCAGAAGTAGGAAGAACTATACCTGAACTTGTCTTTTCTTCTACCTCAACCATTTCTATAACTAATTTATCTCCTATTGGTTTTAATTTCATAATATCCCTCCTATTAAAGTTATTAGCAGTCTATTAACTTGAGTGCTAATTGATTACAAATATATTATACCACATAAAACATAATTTATAAACATATTTAGAAAAAATTTTATTTAAAATATAATTATTCATTTGCAAAAAATCACTCAATACAGATTTTACTCTATAATTGAGTGATTTTAAATTTAGAAAATTTATTAAATTATAAAACTAATTATTTTTATTTTCCTTTTCCTTATTCTTTTCTTCAGATTTTATTGGTTTATCTGTTTTTGTTTTTTCTATATCCTTATTATCATCAACTTTTTTATCTTCAGTCTTTGGAACAGAATTATTTTTTTCTGCAGATTTTTCTTCAACTATTTTTTCTTTAGATTCTTCACTATTTTTTTTAGTTATTTTATTTTTCTCTTCTTCATAACCTGAATAATCTTTTGTATCTTCTTCATCCACATAATATTCATTATCTTTTTTAGCTTTTTTTGGTGCTTCTGGTAGTTTCTTTTTATATCTAATTTCTCCATTTACCTTTTCAAAATCTGCTAAACTGAATGTTAAAGTTTCATCATTTATATAAACATAAGCAATATCTCCAATAATATTTACATCCATTCTGTCTTTTAGATTATAAACTTTCATAAGATATTTTACTACTTCTTCTCTATCAACAGTTACTTTTGATTCAATTTCTTTATCAGGATTTTGAATTATATATTTTAAAGCAGCTACAATTTCTCTTGCTGTACAATCACCATATTGACCTGCTTTTGCATTTTGAATAATTTGTTTTATAGTTATTGCATGGTAGTGACCTCCATGTAACCAGTAAAATATTCCTTTTTTCACTCCATTTGAACCATAAACAGGTAATGTTGTATCCAAATCTCCATAATGTCTCATCGCTCTGAGGTTACTATCAAGATATGGGATTACTTTGTCTTTTATTTCTGCCTTTACACTTTCATAAGTGAATAATTCTTTTTCATCTACACCTATATCTGAATGGTCGCTTCCTTCTTTAATATATTCTGCATCAGGATAATGGCTTCTAGGGTTTTCGTGAACTACTCCAACCTCTTTATCTCCAATATATAAATGCCAATGATCTCCATGATCTACAATTTTTGTCACACCTTTTGGCCATTCAAATGGTTTTTTGTTTTCATCTCCATGATTTCCCTTATATTCTCCAAACTCAGCATTAGGATAAAGTGATCTTGGATCTGTATATGTTATTCCTTCATTTCCTTTTGAGTCATAAATATGATAATGATCTCCATGTTTTAAAATCTTTACTATATCATATCTGTCAACAGGATTTTTTCCTAAAACATTTACTATATTTAAATTTTTTCTAGCTTCATATAATTTCTCACTAGCACTTGGAACATTAGGTTTTTCACTTGGCTTTTCATTTTCTGTATTATTCTGTGAATCTCCATGATTTCCTTGATATTCTCCGACTTCCGCATCAGGATATTTTGAAGTTGGATCTGTGTAGCTAATATATTCTTTACCACTTGCAGTATAAATGTGCCAATGATCTCCATGTCTTAAAATTTTTACAACCCTATCTTTTTTCTCTTCAATAATATTTGCATGTGAATAGTTATTTGAATTTCTTCTATTTCTGTGTGAATTATGTGAACCTACATAAGTTCCTACAGTAATATTAGGAAACATACTTGATGGATCTTCATAAGTTAAATATTCTCTTCCGTCAGCTGTATAAACATGCCAATGGTCTCCATGTTTTAATATTGATCTTACATTTAAACCTCTTAATTTATTTCTTGAAACAACACTGACAAGAGATAATGAATTTCCATCTCCCAATTTTGAAGGGTCTGTATAGGTAATATGTTCTTTCCCATCTTTAGTAAATACATGCCAGTGATCCCCATGTTTATAAGACCTTACAATATCACTCTTTTTTATTTCAGCGTCAATTAAGACTTCTGTTGTCTCATCTTTTTTATAATTTGTTTCTTTTTCCACAAATTCAAATTTTTTAGTAGAAGTTTTTTCCTTTTCTTCCTGCTTCTTTGAACAACTTGCAAGTAAAACTGCACTACAAACTAAAATCAAGTTCATTTTATAAATTTTTTTCTTTAAATTTCTACTCATAATCTCCTCCTATTCATTAAAAGATTTAAGCAAGGCTTTTAAATTTAATTCCATTAATTTTAAATATCCCATTTCAATTTCTTCGTCTGTCAAGTTTTCCATTGTATATAAAGTGTCTGTTTTTGTATTTGTGTTTTTAGCAAGAGTTTCAGCAACTTTTGGAGTTGCCTTTCCTTCAAAGAAAATTGTATTTATTTTATATTTCTTAACAAAGTCTGCAATTTTTTGAAGTTGTTTTGCTGATGGTTCATCTTCCGGTGATATACCTGTTACTGCAACTTGTTTTAAGCCATAATCATTTGCTAAATAGTTAAAAGCAGCGTGACTTACAACAAAATATTTTTGTTTACTCTTAACTTTAGAAAGTTCTGTTTCAAATTTTTTATCTAAAGCTCTAAACTCATCTTGTGCCTTTTTTAGATTTTCTTTGTAATAGGATTCATTTTCAGGATCTATAGAAGAAACTTTTTTATAAATAGTGTCAAGTTGTATAATAGCATTTTTTACACTAAGCCATGTATGTGGATTTGTTTTATCATGTCCGTGTTTATGATTATGTCCATGTCCATGTTCATCTTCATGTTTGTCTCCATCTTCATGTTCTGCTTCCTCTTCCAATCCATCTCCACTCTCTAATAAAGTCAATCCTTGTGAAAGGTTTAAAAATTTATTTTTGTCTTTAACAGCTTCTTCAATTGAAGAAATAAATGACTCCATATTTGCACCGTTGTAAATGACTAAGTCCGCTTTTACAATTTCCTGCATATCTCCTGCTTTAAGTTCAAAAGAGTGAGGTTCTTGACTTCCTTTTATTATTGTTTTAACTTCCATTTTATCTCCAACAATTCTCTTCGTAAGATCTGTTACAGGAAAAAATGTTGTATAAATAACTTTCTTATTTCCTTTTTGTTCTGTAGTCTTTTGCTCTTTATTTTTTTCATCTTTATTTGATGAACAAGCAACTAAAAACATACAGCTAATCATAATAATTGAAATAATTTTTTTCAATTTTATATTCATAAATAATCCTCCTTAAAATTTCTTTAATGCAAATAATTCTTATTTGTGTTAATATTATACTACTATTAATTTATTTTTGCAATAGCTAAAATCAAATTTTTGAAAAAAAAACTACTTAATTGAAAAATCAAAAAAGTAGTTTTTTTGTATTTTATAAATCGTCTAAATCATCATCTATTACACTTGCTTTTGAATAAGCTGATGGTTTTGCTTCAAAGAAATCTGTCTTTATTGCATTTGGGTCTGAATACTCACTAACCCACCTCATACTTTCTGGTTCTTCATCATAACCATCATAAAGTTTACCAAAGTTTAAAGCAGTACTTCTTAAGTTTCCAAGATATTTTATATAATCTTCAACCATTTGCATTGTAAGACCTGGAATATTTTCCCCCAACACGTATTTTCCCCAAGCTATTTCTTGTTCTACACCTGTTTTAATCATATCTTTATATACAGCAACTTTTTCTTCTGTAAATAATTCTGATTCTTCATTTTGTAATTCTAAAAGCATTTTTTTGAATAACCAAAGATGCGTATTTTCATCTCTATTTATATATCTGATTTCTTGTACTGAGCCAGGCATTTTCCCATTTCTTCCTAAATTATAGAAAAACATAAATCCTGAATAAAAGTAAACCCCTTCAAGAATATAATTTGCAACCATTGTCTTTACTAAACTGTATGGATCTTTATTTTCTTGAAACTCATTATATAAGTCTCCAATGAATTTATTTCTTGCAAGAAGATGTTCATCATCTCTCCATTGATATAAAATATTTGTTCTTTCTTCAGGAGAACATATACTATCTAACATATATCCATAACTTTGTGAATGGATAGCTTCTTGATAAGCTTGGATAGTAAGACAAAGGTTGATTTCATTTGCTGTAATATACTCTCCAATATATGGAAGATTTGCAGTTTGAATACTGTCTAAAAATATAAGAAAACTTAAAACTTTATCAAAAGCAGTTTTTTCATATTCATCCAATATTTTATAATCTTTTAAATCTTGGAATAAATTTATTTCTTCTGGAATCCAGAAATTATTCATGGCATTACGGTACCATTCAGTAGTCCAAGTATATTTTACATTGTTAAAATCATTTAAATTTGTTGTATTTCCATTTATCATTTTTCTTTTTGATAATTCAATATCTCCATTTTCATTAAACAGAGCTTTTTTATTTAATTCCATAATATCTCCTTCCTATGCTGAACAGCTATCGCATTCTTCAATATCTAAACTCTTACTTCTAATATAATAAATACTCTTTAACCCAACTTCACAAGATAAAATCAAAAGATTTAAAATTTGACTCATCTTATAATCCGTTGTGATATAAAGATTTAAACTTTGTCCTTGATCAATATGTCTCTGTCTAACTCCACCAGCTTTTATAGACCAAGTTTGATCCACTTCATGAGCATTTTCATAAAGCCAAAAAGTTTCAGGAGTTAAATCAGGAGCAACTCTCGGAATAATTGAGCCTTTTTTCTCTTCAAGGAAATATCTCATCATAACAGGATCTACACCAGCTGTAGTACCTGCAATAATTGAAGTTGAACCTGTTGGAGCTACTGCTAAAAGATAAGCATTTCTAAGTCCGTTTTTAGCAACTTTTTCTTTAAGTTCAATCCATTCTTTAGAATTATAATCTCTTTTTTCAAAATATTTTCCATTTTGCCACTCTGAGCCTTCAAAATATTTATAGCTTCCTTTTTCTTCAGCAATTTTTGAACTTTCCTTAATAGCAAAATAATTTATTTTTTCATAAACCTTATCCATAAATTCTAAATGTTCTTCAGTTTGCCACATAATTTTATTTTTTACAAGAGCATGATGATAACCACTTGTTCCAAGTCCAATAGCTCTATATTTTGCATTTGTTATTTTAGCAAAAGGAGTTGGATAGTAGTTTAAGTCAATTACATTATCTAATGCTCTTATCATTGTAGAAACTACAAATTCCATTTCTTCATCATTTTTTAGGTCAATATTTCCAAGAACTAAACTCGCAAGATTACAAACTACAAAATCTCCAGCTTTAACATCAGTTACAACATGATCTTCTCCATCTATTTGTAAAATTTTATCTTCAACATCTAAAATTTCTTTCATATTTTGCATTATTTCAGTACAAAGATTTGAAGAGTAAATCATTCCCTTATGTGAATTTGGATTTGCATTATTTGCATTATCTCTATTAAAAATAAATGGAGTTCCTGTTTCAACTTGACTCTTTAAAATTAATTTAACTAAATCTTTAACTGTTAAAATTCTTTTATCAAGTCTTGGCTCTTTAATACAAAGTCTGTATTTTTCCTCCCATTCTTCTCCATAAAAATCTTCCAAGCAAAAGCCCATTACTTCCTTTACTTCGTGCGGACAGAATAAATACCAATTAGAATTTATATTTTCCTTTGCTAAACGCCAGAATAAATTAGGGAAACAAATTGCAGGGAAAACATCATGAGCCTTCATTCTGTCATCTCCGTTATTAGTTCTAAGATTTAAAAACTCAGGAATATCTCTATGCCATACATCTAAATAGACAGCACAAGAACCTTGTCTAACTCCTAGTTGATCAACTGCAACTGCTGTATCATTAGCAAGTTTAATCCATCTAATAACACCACCTGCAACACCCTTAAATCCACGAATATCTGAACCACTTGCACGAACTTTCCCAAAATATAGTCCCATTCCACCACCATGTTTAGAAACTTGAGCAAAATTGTCTATACTTCTGTAAATTCCTTTTAATGTATCAGGAACGGTATCTATGAAACAAGAAGAAAGTTGATGGAACGGCTTTCTTGCATTTGACATTGTAGGAGTTGCTACAGTTGCCTTTAAATTACTAAGCACGTCATAAACTTTTTTAGCAAAGGAAACTCTATCTTTTTCAGGAATTGCAAGATGCATAGCAATACCCATAAACATTTCTTGCATTGTTTCAATTACTTTTTTATGTGAATCACAAATTAAATATCTCTTATATACTAAATCTAAAGATGAATAAGTAAATAACTCATCTCTACTGTTATCTATATACTTTTCAAGCTCGTCAATATCATCACTTGAATAATTTTCTAAAATATATTCTCCATATAAACTAGCTTTTGTTAAAACTTGTATCTTTGATTTAAAATCAACAATATGCCATTCTTTCTCATAATTTACAATTTCATTATGAATTTTATAAGCATAAATTCTAGCAGAAATATACTCCCAATTTGGATTTTCCTTTGAAGTTAATTCGGAAGATGCCTTTATCAAAAGCTCAACTTTTTCATTCAAAGTTGAATTTGGTTTAACAAAAGACAAAAACTTTCTACATAATCTATCAAGCTCATAACCTTCTGTTGAAAAATCTTTTTGAATTTTAGCAAGAACTTCAATTAAACTTTCATCTTCAATATATTCTCTAAAAGAATTTAATTCTTTTCTTAATGAATTTCTCTTTTCTCTATATAAGATATAGCTTTTCAAAGTTTCATAATGATTATTCTTAGTTAAAGTCTTTTCAACATAATCTTGAATTTCTTCAACACTTATACTTGAATTTTCTGCCTTATCTTGTAAAATACTTTCAAAAACCTCTTCTGCCAATCGTTTTGAAAGTAACTTTTTATCTTCATCACCAACACTAATAAATGCTTTATAAATTGCATTTTCTATCTTTGAAATATCAAATGATACTTCTGATAAATCTCTCTTTATAATCTTCAATAAAATCACCTCCGAAAATTTATACCCATTACAAAACAAAATATATATAGAAATAAAATTTTATTTTGAACTATATATAGTATGTTTTGTGGTATTTCTAAAAATATTTTGGTGGATATAAAAATATTACTATTAGTAGTTAAAAAATTTTTTAAATTTTTTATAAAATAAATATAAAATTCAAAAATATGATATAATAATTATGATGAAAAAATTTTTTATGAAAGGAAAATTAATGAGACTTAGAAAAAAATGGTGGGCAGTCCCGGAAATGAAAGAAAATGCTCAGGTAATATTTAATGCAGAAAGTTTAAAAGGAAAATGGAATGAAGAATTTAAAAATACAAATCCTATTAATCTTGAACTTGGTTGTGGAAAAGGAAAATTTATAAGTGAAATTGCTGATGTAAACAAAAATATTAATTACTGTATATTGGACTTGGACACAAATGCTATTGTATATGCAACAAGAAAAATTAGAGATTTAGAATTATTAAATGTTCGTGCAATTCCCACAAATATAGAAAAAATAGATGAAATTTTTAGCGAAAATTCCATATCCAGAATTTACATAAATTTCTGTAATCCTTGGCCAAAGAAAAGACATCATAAAAGGAGACTCACTCATCCTAACTTTTTAGCAAAATACAATAAACTACTTATAGAAGAAGGAGAAATACACTTTAAAACGGATGACGACGATCTTTTCAAAGCAAGTTTAGAATACTTTAACGAAAATGGTTTTGAAGTAATACTAATAACTTATGACTTAGCAAACTTTGACTATCCACAAAATATAGAAACAGAATATGAAAACAAATTCAAATCATTAGGAATAAAAATAAAATTCTTAATTGCTAAGAAGAAATAAGAACGTCATCTTTAGAATGTCTCCCGACGCATCATATATAGTATGGTTGAACAATGTGAAACTAAGTCAATCTAACCCTAACTTTGTTTACTTGTAAACAATAGTAAATTTGAGGGAATAATTGTGTAATAGTGAAATAATTCACGTCTTTTACTATTCAAAGAATATCTCCCCCTACGTCATCTCGAGTGTAGTCGAGAGATCTCATAAAGCTTTATTTAGAATGAAATTTCCTTGGTCTATGTAAATAAAAATTATTTTAATAACAGTAGATAACATTTAAATTTTATTAATTTTAAACAAGAACATCAAAAAAGACAGCAATTTAAACTAATTGTTGTCTTTTTAATTTATAAATATTTCAATTATAAAGTTTTTAACTTTTCAATTAAATCTTTAAAGCTTCCTTTTTCGCAATTTACTTTACATTCAGGATAAGTATAAAGATAATCAGTTACTAAATAACAATTCATCCCGGCACTACTCGCCGCAAAAATATCTTGTCTTTCATCATTTCCAATCATTAAACACTCCTTTGGTTCAACATCCAGTTTTTTACATAAATCTAAATAATATTTAGGATTTGGCTTTGAAAAAGAACTATTACTATAATGAGTAACATAATCGAAGTCATCAATATCAAGTCCTGTCCATTTTAATCTAACTAATGCATCTATAGGAAAAACCGGATTAGTAGCGAGAACAACTTTTCTTCCATTTTTCTTCGCAAGATTAACTGCAACTTTTGCTAAATTATTTTCAGTCGAGCACTTCTTTAGCTTAGTAAAAAACTCATTTGCATAAAACTTTTCCAATACTTCTTTAACATTTGATAAATCAATATTTATAATACTCTTAAACTTCTCCCAAAAAGCCTCTTCATTAATTCTTTTCCCATCATTTTTAATTATTTCATGAGTTGCGGTCCAAATAGCTTCAACAAGCTTGTTACTTTCAATATTATACTCTGAAAAAACTTTTGACAATTCTGTAAAATAAATATCAACAAATAATTTTTCATCCAAAGGAAGCAAAGTTCCATCCAAATCAAATAATATAGCTTTCATTTTCCCTCCTTAAATATTACTAATTTTATCAAAAAAATATATAAAAAATAATATTAATTTAAAACTTAAAATCTTTTTTAGTAATATATATTATAACCGATTTGTATAATAATTTGCAATTAAAATGCATTTATATTTTGACTAAGTATAATAGTTATTTTAAATATATAATTTGCTTACAATATGTTTCTATTTAAACTAATAGAACTTATCATAAAAATTCTTGATTGGGTATTTACGTTACAGTATGTTTCTATTTAAACTAAATAATGTATTTAAAGAATTATTAAAAGAAAGAAATTACATTACATCCTTTTATAAAGTAATGGATTCATAATTTTTCAATTTACATCCAATAATATTTGCACATTATATTACTATTATATTTTTTAAAAAACTATCAATAATATTTTATCTTATTCTTGTCATAAATGTATATCTTTTCTATGATCTTATTGATTCAGTTTAAAACAAGCTATTCATTATATACTGCCAAATAATTTAATATATAAGTACAATGATTTTAGCTAAAATTAAAGCCACTAAAAATAAAACAGGAATAAAAATAATTCTCTTTTTAATCACATCTAAAACACTAGGTATATATTCACTATCCTTTATACCTTTAATTTTTAATTTCTTGCTATTACTTGTCCATAAAATATCCATAACCAGTCCATCAAAAATATTCCAAGATTGAAGAAAAATATTTAATTGAATAAAAGCTTGTTTAAAATCCTTGATTTCATTCCATAATCCAACAATTAATATCAAACTTCCAAACATAAGAACAATAAATAGAGAATAAAATATAATCTTTTTTCTTTTAATTGTTTTATAATCTGTATAACCAAATTCAACAACCTTATCTATAACGGATTTAGGATAAAAATATATAATATTAATCGTATTTCCTCTAAATGATAAAGCAACTAATAATGTGAATAATAAACAATATAAAACTACTTGTAAAAATAAAATATCCATTTTAATATATCTCCTATATATGTTAAACGACTTAGTGCAATAGGAAAATATAACTGCTACTACAGCACACCCTGCTCTGACTCCAAACTTAATTTATCTAAACATTAATAAATGACTGTTTTATTTCAGACAACTTTTTTAGCTTTTTTTCAAATACCGCTTCATTCATACCATTTTTTATTGCAATCTCATAATAATCATTGAATTCAGGATGATTATTTTCTTTTACAACTGCTAAAAGTTCTGCAAAATATCCCCAAGCATTATTAAAACTTTTTGTTGAACTATAACCTTCTCTTTTGGGCATCCACTTCAGCTTTACAAAAAATTTATTCAATATCTTACTCCAAGTTTCTACATCATTATCATAACAAAAAAACTTTGTCTCAAACAGACTCCCAAAACGCCTGTCCCAAAATTTTACATTGTCAGGCAAATACCATGTATCACAGCATATCAATTCAATTATTATTCTTTCAAGTATTTCTGCAGGAAAACCACCTACACAATCATAACTTCCTGCAACTGAAGTTTGTGCAGCTTCCTCTTTAAGTTCTTCATAAGCCGTACTACTATCAAGTAATAATAAAGCAATTTTAGCCCTATGTCCAAATGCCTTTCCTGCACTTAGTATTTTGTACTTATTAAATTCGTTCATTGGACACCCTCCTAAAACTATCATACTGCTGTATCAAATAATACATAAGAAATAGTTTTTATAATTAGTTTTGTAATTTTTTTTATATTATAGCATAACTGCTAATCAAAATACAGAAATAACTCTATTAGAATTTGTAATATTATAATAACTTTTTCAACACTCTAAATCAAGACTTTAATCGCCGTCTCAATGTAAAAAGTTTTACTACCCTACGAAATTATAGTATATTGCTATTTGAATCTATAAAGGAAAATTAAATGGAGGAACTCCTCTTTTATTTACATTACAGTATGTTTCTATTTAAACCATCCCGGAGCATGATGTTTATCTTGAGCCGTTCTATTTACATTACAGTATGTTTCTATTTAAACTCATCATTTTCAGCGTCCATTTTTAAATTATATACATTTACATTACAGTATATTTCTATTTAAACTTAAACTCAAAGAACAGATGAGTGTTTTCCATAAAATATTTACATTACAGTATGTTTCTATTTAAACTTACAAACTTATACTAAAAAATATAGTTTTGAAACATTTACATTACAGTATGTTTCTATTTAAACATAAACAGTTTTATTTTGTTGAGTCCAATTTTCTAAATTTACATTACAGTATGTTTCTATTTAAACAAAATATAAATATGTTGGATTAATAGATAATAAATATATTTACATTACAGTATGTTTCTATTTAAACAGAATGAATGAGATTCAAAGAATAAGAAGTAAATTATTTACATTACAGTATGTTTCTATTTAAACTTAATGAAAATAATAAAATTTTAAAAATGATTTTATTTACATTACAGTATGTTTCTATTTAAACGCCGTCTGCTTCTATAACTTGAATATCTTTGACAATATTTACATTACAGTATGTTTCTATTTAAACGGATTTGATTTAAGAACTGATCTAACAAGACCTGATATTTACATTACAATATGTTTCTATTTAAACAATGTAAACCCTAATTTATACGAAAAAGGGTTCACTATTTACATTACAATATGTTTCTATTTAAACTGAAAGAGTTAGGCATCAGAACCAAAAAGGCTAAAAAATTTACATTACAATATGTTTCTATTTAAACTTGTAACCTGTACACGGTACAACTCTTATTTCATCTACTCTATTTACATTACAATATGTTTCTATTTAAACATACAACAAATTCAAAAAAAATAAAAACTTTGTACATTTACATTACAATATGTTTCTATTTAAACGAAAACAAGTTGAGTGCGAAGTTTACAACTTCTTATTTACATTACAATATGTTTCTATTTAAATGTGCATTTAATGGTACAATAACAGATAAGAGATTTAATTTACATTACAGTATGTTTCTATTTAAATATATCACATTTTACAAATTAGCACAACTTTTAGAAATTTACATTACAGTATGTTTCTATTTAAACATAAGCGCTTTTACATATTTTCTTAAATTGTCTTTTCGATTTACATTACAGTATGTTTCTATTTAAACAACATGGTATTGGCTAGACTTTGTTGCAAATATTGATTTACATTACAGTATGTTTCTATTTAAACGGTATATGTTCACTCCAATATGTTTTTGATATTCTATTATTTACATTACAGTATGTTTCTATTTAAACCTATAAATTTAAAATTATTAAAATATGCCCTTAAAGCATTTACATTACAGTATGCTTCTATTTAAACAAAGCAGTTTAAAGACTTGCTCAGGTCTTGTCATAATTTACATTACAGTATGTTTCTATTTAAACTTAAAATCATTTTGTAAAGATTTGTCAGAAGATGATTTACATTACAGTATGTTTCTATTTAAACGAAATTTCAGCTATTGAAAAAGTTAAGGACTTCTATTTACATTACAGTATGTTGCTATTTAAACTTAGAAAACCATGAAATAAATACATGTAATGTTTAATTTACATTACAGTATGTTGCTATTTAAACATTTGTAGGTCTGATTACTATTCCTTCTCTTTGACATTTACATTACAGTATGTTGCTATTTAAACACATTCCAGGTAATTGCATTAATATATTACCTATCATATTTACATTACAGTATGTTGCTATTTAAACTATGTTTCTGCTTTCCAATCAACCTTCTCAAATTCATTTACATTACAGTATGTTGCTATTTAAACCTTCCGCTAACTGTTTTCTCATCAATATCTCTTCTATTTACATTACAGTATGTTGCTATTTAAACGAAGAAAGAAAGGGAGTCCATAATCAAAGATTTTATTTACATTACAGTATGTTGCTATTTAAACCTATCTGCAAAATTATTAATTAAGTCATTTTCTTCATTTACATTACAGTATGTTGCTATTTAAACTGATACTCTTCTTCACATTCTGCAACCCAAACATTATTTACATTACAGTATGTTGCTATTTAAACTTGATAGAAGAAATTGCATTCATGAAAATAACTAATTTACATTACAGTATGTTGCTATTTAAACTTACAACATATCAAGCTAACACAGAGTCAACTTTTTCAACATTTACATTACAGTATGTTGCTATTTAAACTTCAAGCTTCAGAGAGTAAATATAACGGGAAAATATTTACATTACAGTATGTTTCTATTTAAACTTAGACCCAACAAGTGTTGGAATGACATATAAAAGTATTTACATTACAGTATGTTTCTATTTAAACTATAACGGCTGCTTTAAGACAATTTTATTTTGACGATTTACATTACAGTATGTTTCTATTTAAACAGAGAGTGGAACAAATCTCATACAAAAATGAAAAAATTTACATTACAGTATGTTTCTACTTAAACTTTAAGTTCATTAAATAAATTTCTTTTAATGTCATTATTATTTACATTACAGTATGTTTCTATTTAAACGCTAGTATAGATATAACAAGTTTAGAAATATCAAAATTTACATTACAGTATGTTTCTATTTAAACGTCGTCTGCTTCTATAACTTGAATATCTTTGATAATATTTACATTACAGTATGTCTCTATTTAAACTACAAAGCAAAATTCAATGGTGGAGTTCCCCTTTTATTTACATTACAGTATGTCTCTATTTAAACTATGACATAGATTTGTGTATATATGAAATTGTAGATTTACATTACAGTATGTCTCTATTTAAACGCAGTAACAAGTGGAAAACTACTAGGAGCAACAAAATTTACATTACAGTATGTTTCTATTTAAACCTAAGTGCTTGTTTTCTACTTTATAGCCAAAAGTATTTACATTACAGTATGTTTCTATTTAAACCTAGAAAGTATTGTAACTGGACATTTTGAACTTGAATTTACATTACAGTATGTTTCTATTTAAACTTAAGAACGCTTTGCCTTTATTTGCTACGTTAATGATAATATTTACATTACAGTATGTTTCTATTTAAACAGAAGAAAAAAAACAACAGGAATTAGAAAGTAGAAATTTACATTACAGTATGTTTCTATTTAAACTCAATAAAGAAAATTATTTATTCTTTAATGAAGAATTTACATTACAGTATGTTTCTATTTAAACTCCAAAGTACGTTTCCATATTTAACCATATTTCGAAATTTACATTACAGTATGTTTCTATTTAAACTTAGGTATTAATACCACTTACAAAGACAAAACGAGATTTACATTACAGTATGTTTCTATTTAAACAAAAAGCAAAAGGAAAAGCAGTTGATAAACCCGTATTTACATTACAGTATGTTTCTATTTAAACTTAGTCGACTTTAATCCAATTTTCCGGATTAACAATATTTACATTACAGTATGTTTCTATTTAAACGAAAACTATTTATCAATTATAAAGAGTTAGAGGGAAAATTTACATTACAGTATGTTTCTATTTAAACAGAGTTTATAAGAAAATCAACTATTACTTTTCTTCCATTTACATTACAGTATGTTTCTATTTAAACATTGATGAAGATATTATAAAATATCTTAATAACAAATTTACATTACAGTATGTTTCTATTTAAACTTTATAGAGTATGATATACTATAGGTACAGTAGATAATTTACATTACAGTATGTTTCTATTTAAACTAATAGAAAAATCAATAAGAAACATAATAGCTTGTCTATTTACATTACAGTATGTTTCTATTTAAACCAAAAAAGTACACTTTTGAAAATGGTCTTTATTTATTTACATTACAGTATGTTTCTATTTAAACATTATCGTTATATTTTTTATAATTTTCTAATACTGATTTACATTACAGTATGTTTCTATTTAAACGAGATTATAAATACTCATAATCTAAAAGTTACTCAATTTACATTACAGTATGTTTCTATTTAAACTTAGTATTAGGTGTTGTTGGTTTTTCGTCTTCTTTATTTACATTACAGTATGTTTCTATTTAAACAAACTTCTTGCATATTAACAAAGTTCAATCCTTAAATTTACATTACAGTATGTTTCTATTTAAACTTATCTATTTTTGATATTAATGTATATTCTGACAAATTTACATTACAGTATGTTTCTATTTAAACTTAGCTTAAAATTATTAAAATATGGTCTTAAAGCATTTACATTACAGTATGTTTCTATTTAAACTTTCTTAAATTGTCTTTTCTTGGACCTCTCCAGTTATTTACATTACAGTATGTTTCTATTTAAACTACATCAATAACAAGATATAATTTAGTTGTATTTATTTACATTACAGTATGTTTCTATTTAAACATAATTTAAACGCTTAATTTGACTTTCTGCATTTTTATTTACATTACAGTATGTTTCTATTTAAACAGTATCTAGGTAATACACCTATTTTACTTAAAAAAATATTTACATTACAGTATGTTTCTATTTAAACTATAGGTTTGTAAAGTGTCTGAATTTTTTTGAAGATAATTTACATTACAGTATGTTTCTATTTAAACCTTTAAAAAGTATCTCCGTGTTTTTTTCTTTACAATTTACATTACAGTATGTTTCTATTTAAACAACGTCTAAATTAATTGTATTTTGTGGAAAAGTAGATTTACATTACAGTATGTTTCTATTTAAACCTATCTACTTTTCCCCCATGTGTCCCAGTAATTTGATTTACATTACAGTATGTTTCTATTTAAACAGGTAGTTCTATACATATTGAAAATACTACCATTAATAAGTCAATTCTGTCTATATATAAAATTTTTTTAAAATTTTCCACTAAATTTTTTAATTGAAACAGAATTATTTGAAATTTTAACATTTTTTAATCTGTCGAACCTCCAGTAAATTTTATATACTGAAGGTTGACAAATCACCTTTTTTAATAATTTTACTATTTTTTATAAATATTTTCAATGTTCGAGTTTCATTTTAGATTATTCTTTTAAAAATCCATAGCCAGTATTAGTTTTTGCTCCTACTCCTAATTCTTTTAATATATTTACATATAAATTTTTTCTATCATAATCTTTTATGCCAAGTATATCATTTTTTCTTATTAAAAATCTAAATGTAATTTCAACTCCCTCTTTTATTTTAAGAATTCTTATAGGATTTACTCCTGAATATTCATTTTTATGAGGTGTTATAAAATCATCTTCAAAAATTTTTCCGATACTGGTTATTACTGCATCAAAAAACACATCTCTTTTATTTACATTAGTATTTTTTGAAGAACCAAATAATTCATTTATTAATTCATCAATATTACCACTAAAATTTTCTAATTTGACTTCCTCTTTTAACCATTCTAGTATGCTTTTTTCATATTTTTTTATTCTTGAACGAATAATTCCTTTTACTGTGGATCCTGGTATATAAGGAAGTCCTGTAACATAATCAAATGAAAACCCTGTTTTTATTTCTCCCTCATTACTTTCATCTATAAGAACGCCCATAGGTGTATTCCCTATTCCAACTAAAAGTCCGGGATAAGTAGTTTTTAATTTTTGTTCTTCATAATTAGATTTCGAATTTTCATTTTCATTATAGTCTTTAAAAATTTTATTAAAATTAGTATTGTATAAAAAACTATCTTTATTTTTAGATAAATTAAAATTTAAAATCTTTTTAACATTTTCTGTAATATTTTTTGAATCATCTTCAATATTTATATTATAAAAAGCATATCCTACATTAAAGCTATTATTATCACTCATTTGTTTTTTCCTCATCTAAATTTGTATTTTCTATAACAAAATAATTCATAGCAAGTTTTATTGCTGTTGCTACTTCAATTATTGTTCTTTTTAACTTAATAATTTCTGTTTTATTTTTATTTTGTGTAAATTTTTTTACATAGTAGTATAATTCAAGTTCCGGAACTTCATTTTTTATCTCTTTTTGCAAATTAGGATTTAATCTATTTGTATTTTTTAATATCTCATATATAATCCACATTAATCGACTTCTATTAACTGAACTATCTCCACTTTTACTGAAATAAGCAATCCCGGATAATAAACTACCTGTTGATATTGCACTTCCAAATATTGAAATCTGTGAAGAGTATCCTTTTTTTATTTTACCATTTTTTACTATTTCTTTTTCGTTTTCCAATGTATCAATTGCACAAGTTATAAATTCGTCAATATTTCTATTACTTATCATTACTTTTACCATCCTTATTTGTTAATAGTATATTCTTCTATTTTACAGTATCCATATCCTATTGATGCTCCACCACCAAATCTTATAATATTACTTCTCAATTCCTTATCAAATTTTTTAAAACTATCATTATTATCCGGATACATTATAGCAAAATAAAATATACTTTCATGTGGAACAATTTCTTCATACCATAAATTATTACTAAGTCCATCTTCTAATTGGTTTCTTGCAACTATTGGCAAATCAATCTCTTTAAAAGTTTCAGGCTTTAAAATTACTATAGGCACTCCATTTTTAAGGTTAAATTTTTCAAATATATTTAATAAATCAACAACTTTATTAACCTCTTTTTCACAATTTTCTAAATCATATCCTTCTACTGAAATATCTTTATTTGAAATTCCATACTTATCTTTTAGGTTGTTAATTTTTTCTTTAACCTTTTTAATAGCTTCTTGCATATCACAAGGTAAATCACCGTTCAAATCACTTACCATTTGTATCATTTTCTCCAACAAATCAACTGTTGTAACTAAGCAATAAGTAAAATCGCCATCAGAAACTCTCATTGGTCTAAATAGTAATTGTGCTGTGAAAAAACTATAACTTCCACTATTAGTGTTTTTTGTTTCTTTTGCATCACTTCCGAAAATTTCTGTAATTTTAATATTATTATCAGAATTATTTTCAAAAAAATCTCTTAAAGAACCTTTTAATGATGAAGATGGTATAATTGGAGTTTCAAGTATTGGGTCTTTTTCAACTTGATTATCAATTATTCCATAACTATTATCTCCATTACCTACAAATAAATTTGTTATACATTTTAATCCATAAAATTTACTTTCCATTTTTTTCTCCTCCTACATAAATGTGATTATATCCTATTTGTTTCATAGCAATATTATTTAATTTTTTCAATATTTCATCTTTATTATCTGTTATGATAATGCTTCCTGAATCTATCATTCTATATAATGTTTTTGTTTTTTCTATTTGATTTTTTATTTCAGAATTGTTAATCTGTGGTCTGTTTCTTGTTGAATTAATTGAAGCAAAAAGTGATTTTTTTATAATTTTACTGTCTTCTATCCAACTTGGTGAAATAAAGTAGATTATATTATTTTTATGATTATGTTTTTCAAAAATTTTATCTACATTAATAGTCAGATTTTCTTTTAATCTTATTCTTTCCGCTTCAACTTTTTCACAAGTTACCTTAAATTTTTTATTTCCTAAACCCATTCCAACTATAGTATTATAATGTTTTTCCATATATTCATCGTCAAAATCAGTTTCTAAAAATACACCAAAACTTAATTCTTTATTTATCTTTGGATTAAATATCTTGTATTCCCTTTTAAACAATGATGACATTTCGTCATCTTCTTCATTATTTTTCTTTCTTTTTTCTCTTTCTTCATTACTGTAAATCCTAATCCTACTTTTAACAATTCCGGTAAATACATCAGTTAAAATTTCTAAATCACCTGTAGCTTCTGTTAATTCATTTTTTACGGTATCATATCCATAATCTATAGAAATATATCCATCTAATATTCCTTTTTTATAATCAAAATCTTTAGGAACATACTTCTTACTGTCATCAGCTTTTATTTCTACATATTCTTCTAATATAGTGGAATATTTACTCTTATCAAATTTTGCATCTTTTGGAACAGGAACAAATATTTTACTTAAATCTCCGGAAAATTCATGAATAAATATTGAACTTATATTTTTAATTTTTCCAAAATTCTTTTGACCATCATTTTTTGTTATTGCTTTTTCTATATTGAATCCTTTGCATCCAACAGCAGTATTATTAGCTTCATATTCTTCAAAAGTATAATTATAATCAGATTTAATATGAGCTAATCCAAGATATCTTATTATGCCGAATATAGTAGTTTGAGATGGTATATCTTTAGAAACTAAATAGTATCCTTGTTTTTCATCTATTTCACTAAAAAAGGAACCTTCATCTCCAAAAAAATATTCTTCCAATGGAGTAAATAAAATTTTATATATTGAACTCATAAGATTATTTTCCCTCCTCAGTTTTTATTTTTTTCTCTTTAACATAAAATTTCAAAATGCTGATTAAAGTATTTAATTCATCTAAAACTTGTTTTGAAATATTTTTTATTTTATTTTCTTCTTTATGTTTATAAGACTTTACTAAAAAACTTATAGCATTTTTTAAATCAATATTTGTAACACTAATGTAATTATCTTCCTTTTGATTATTCTCAACTTCTTCAAAAAGATTTTTAAATAAAATATTTAATTTTTCTTCTTTTTTTTCACTTTCCAACGCTTTTAAAAATAGAGTTTCATAAATTGAAATTTTACGTTGAATTGATCTTAACAAATCATCTTTATTTTCATTTTTACTGTTTACATCATTTAACCACTTGATAAAAAGTTTAAAAATATCTGCATCTTCAAAAGATGTTTTCAACTGTAATGTCCCCATACTCTTAGAATGCTGTTCTAATTGAATAGTAGTTCTACATTTACCATCTTCTTTTGATTTGTTTAATAGGTTAAAAACGGATTTAAGTCCTTCACAAAGAGGATATTTATAATAGCAAATGAATATACCTGCAGAAAGTGTTACATTACTATAATCGAATATTTCATTAAATATTTTAGAAATTTCCTCAATTAGGCTAAATAAATGCTGATTACTATTATTTGAAATCAAAGGTGCTAAAAATAATATGTCATCTCCTCCGGCATAAACTACTTTTCCTCCATATTCATTTATAATTGCGGATGCTTTATCTGCATAATCAAAACAATTTTTGGAAAAATCTTTCAATTTGTTTTCATCTAATGTTCCTAAAATTTTTCCTAAACTATCTCCATCCATTTGAACTAAAGCAAAGTATCCATCCGTGTTATTTTTATTATCTCCTTTGTTGTTAATTCCTGAAATATCATCAATAGATACTATGCCATTTTCATTTTCAAAATACCAACCATCTTTAAAGTTAGTCAAATCTGAATTTTTCAAAATATCATTTGAGCCTTCTGATTTTCCTGATTCCATACTACTTCTATTTTCCAAAAATTTTAAAATGTAGTTCATCTCTTCTTTTTCAATAAAAGTGTTTTCTAATTCCAATGAGCTTAAATACTTACCAATTTTTAGAATAACATTATCATCATTTTCAATTTTTCCTTCGATACAAACTGTATGTGTTCTAATATATTTTTTTATATATTCTTCTATATCAGTTTTCTCTTTACTACAATTGCAATTGTCAAATGCTTTTATGATTTTTTTTGCTACATCTTCTTTTGTTCTATTTATAGTTTTTTCAATAGCAGATAAATTAGTATTTTCATTAGTTCTAAAAATTATCCTGTCATGTAATAAACCAACTTGACTTTTCTTAACTTTTTTTGAAATTTCATCTGTCCATAACGGGATTATAAAGTCTTCTTTTTTTACATTTTTACTTTCAATTAAATTTTCTATCAAAGTTTTTGAAAAGTAAGAAAAAATATAACTTGCTCCCCAAAGCCCTGCCGGTTTTGTTGTCAACAATAATGTTTCAACAATTGGTCCGACAGTTATACCAATATATTTATTTGACATTTTTATCCTCCTTTTCTCCTATACCATAAGGATATTCTTCTATATCTTTTATTACAGAATATTTAAAATAATCTTCATATTCATCTTTTTTACTATCAATCACACCATTTTCTTTAAAAATGTTATGTATGCTGTATTTATCTTCAGTTGGTACTTTAAAAATATATTTCTTGTTTTTATTGTTTTGATTATTTGTAAAATTAAATTCTCTGTTAGTTCTAAATTCTTCTATTTTCTTATAATTTACTAATAATAAAACTGCTTTTTCATTTGGTATTGGAATATATTGTATTGGAGATTCAAATCTTTCAATATTTTCTCCAACATCACTTTTCAAACTGAATTTTCCATTTTTTATTTTTCTAAATTCATAAAAAGGTGAAAATCCTAATATACCTCTTACATAATAAACATTTTTTGGAAGTTTTTTTGAGAAATCTTTTTTTGATTGTCCACTTTTATTAAGTAAGACATCTATATTTATTCCTTGACTATTCAAAATTATTTTCATACCTTTCTTTTCGTTACACGAATTTTCAGGATATTTATATTGTTTTAACATAATAGATTTTTTATAAACATTATTAAAATTTATACCTGATTTTAAAATTTGATGAAAATCTTTAATAAGATTCAATTGACTGACCTCTTTAGAGTTATAATTATTCTTTTTAGTTTCTATTTTATAAATACCTAAAAAAGATTTACCTTTATAACAATATTTATCACATATTTCTTCTATAATAGATTCTAAATTAGTTATTCTTATAGTTGTATTATCACATTTTTCTGGCAAAAAATAACCATAACCTTTATTTTTTCTAGTACCAAAAGTATTAAAAACCATAAATTTTGGAAACCATTTTTTTATCTCAGTTTTTAATCTATCATTATTTACTATAAATTCTACGTCAATGTTTTTATAAAACGATAATTCATAAGCAGGTTTATCTGAATCTTTAGAGGATTTACCTAAATCTCCAAAATATGCTCCTATTATTTTCCCTTTTTTAAAATATTGTTCTGTATTATCAGATTCTCCTTTTATTATCCTAATTTTGTAATCAAAGGCATCTGTTTGCTCATTATTATCTTTTGATTTTTTTAATAACAAATTTTTCTTTTCTTTTTCATCAATAACCAAGCTTAAAAATTTATCAAATCTCGGTTTTAAATCTGTTCCCCTTAAAGTATCTTTCTCTCCTTTAAAATGAATAATGGGTGTTATTTGTTTTAAAGTGAATGTAATTTTATTTGACTCAAACATATTTTCTCCTTTCAATGTAAACATATTAGTCCATTTTAATAACACTTACAGCAAAACTTAAAAGTGCAAGAATTACTGCAATTCCAGTTAGCCAGTTAACTGTAATATTTAATTGAATACTATGCTTTACATTTGCAACTTCATATAAACTATTCATAATATCATCTAATTTTTCTTTTTCTTCATCAATATATAACTGTTTTTGCATTAGTCGATATATTTCATATCCCTGTTCTTGAGGAGTAACCTCAAACAATAGTACTTGTGTTTTAAATTTAACATATCTTTTTTGTAAATTTTCCAATTCTTTAGAATCAAACTGAATCGATAAATCTTTTGCTTCTATATGAAATTCTAATAACAAATTTCTTTGTAATAATACTAAAGCCATCATTTCCATATATTCTGTCAAAAAAGGCATAATTACCGACTCGTATGGTGCTCCATCAGACGCTATACATCCAAATCCATTATGTGTTACAGTATGAATTGTTCCCCAATCAATCCACCTATCATAAATAGTTTCTTGTAATAATTTCTTTCTCATAACCTTAGACTGACATGTCGCATCACCCCCATCAATATAGGCTAATGCATAAAGTTGATCTGACAAACTATCATCATATAGATATGCATATTCATGTTGTCTAGTTGAATATTTTTTTATTCTTCCAATTAAAAAATTCTTTACATAAAATCCTACATACATCCTATCAGGATTTGTTAATTCTATTTTTATTTTATCAGATTCATCTCTATTATAATTTAATATATTCTCTATTATATATGATTTTTCTGGTTTACTTATTATTTCATTCAATTTTTCGGTATACGATTTATGTTTATTTTTATCATCAAAAATATATTTAATTTCTTTATCTTTATAATTTAAATCCGCTTTACCCTTATTTTCATAATTAGAATAAATTTTATCCTTTCCAATATGAATTTGTAAATCATCCGGACATTCTGTCTTTATTCCGTTCCCTAAGTCCAATGGAATCCAAGGAGAATAAAGACGTCTTCCATATTGATTTATATTTTTTATATCTGATAGTCTTTCGTAGTCATTATTTGTAACATATATCATCATTAAAAAAATTTTTTCATTTGCGATTTCATACTCTTTAAGTATTATTTTATCTAAATTTAATTCGTATTTTTTTTCTTCATTAACATTAATTATATACTTAGAGTTCTCACTCGAATCAATATGAGCAAATTTATAATTTACTACTTTTGAATGCCCTTTATCTGGCTTATTTTTTTCATCATTAAATATTAAAATACGAGCTTGCTCATTAAAATAATTATAATTAGCATAATTATCTACAAGTTCTCCAACAGTATTAACATCATCAATAGAATATTTCTTCCATACATCATTGTCAAAAATTATATCATTAACAATTTTATTTTTAGAATTTTCATTCTTTTTCAATCTAAAATTTGCTATAAAAATATGTTTACTGTAATAATTTTCTACATTTTTCTCTGCCATAATATCCTCCGTTATTATAAAATTTCTTCTTATATTATATATAATTATAAATATTTTTTAAGTTTTAATTATTTTAAATAAAATTATCTGTAGCTCCGTTGTCTATGCCTAGGATTTCTTTTTCGAGCCATTTTTCGTCTCTACTGTTAAATATTATTAGTGAATCTCTATCTTTTCTTATTATTTTGGCTAATGATTTTTTCAAGGTAAATAATTGGGATTTGGTTAATTCTCCTTCGAATACCGAATTTTGCACATGAGAGAGATATTTTTTACAAGTTTTGAATGTATCTCTCCACACTTTTGCACCTTTTTCATCAAGCACTATATCATAAACTAATATTATATACATTTCTACCACCAAAGTTTAAAGCTTTCATATTCTTTTTCATTCATTAGATGTTTTACAAGTTTATATGCCTCTAATCTAATTAAATATTTGTAACTTACACTTTTTCCTAAAGTTTTATGCTTTATAGTTTTATTTAATCTACCTTCATATTCTTTTAAAACTATCTGAGAACCTTGTTTTGTAAATTGAAGATAATTTAATCCTTCTATAAAGTGCTTTTCTGTAATTTGCTTTTTATTTAAGAGTGAAAAAATCATTCTATCCCCTATAAGAGGTTTAAATATCTCTGCTATATCAAGCGCAAGTGAAAATCTTCTATCTCCGGGAGAATGTAGATAACTAACAGTAGGATTTAATTGTGTTATGTATATTTGTGAAAGCACAGTCGTATAAATTAGTGTATTTACAAATGAAATTAAAGTATTTATTAAATTGTCCGGCGGACGCTTTACTCTTTTTTCAAAGTTTATTTCTTTATCAATAATTGTATTCCACGAATCATAGTAAACTTTATGAATATTTCCTTCTATCCCCATAAGTTCAGAAATATTAGTTTGTAAATCAATATGTCTTTTTAAATTTGAAATAATTTCAATAAATTCTTTTACATTTTTCCCTCTTTCATTATAGTACCTTAAGTTTCTTAAAATTCCCTCTGTTGCTCCCTTAACAAATTCTTTTGCTAGAACAAGTCTTTTATCGTCATTAGAAAAGTATTCTACCTGTTTTACGAGTAATTTACCTGAAATATTTTGTTCTTTTGGATAAAAACTGCCTGTATAAAAATTATAATAGTTAAAAAAATGTACAGATATTCCGTATTTTGAAAGTATATTTATCAAACTCGTATTAAAACCCATTTCAGTCATAACATAAATATCTGAAACAGTTTCTATTGGAATATCTTTTTTATTTCCGTTGTTCGTACAAATCTGTAAAGTATTATCTTTTCTTTTTAAATCTGATTCAGAATATATAAAATAGCTTTTTTTCATAACTCCTCCCTATATTAGACATATATCACAATATGCACAATTTTTACATAATTTTATCTTTTTAAATTCAGGGGGCTTTTCACTTTCAACCAAAGTTCTTATTTCTTCCAAAATTTTTGGTATTTTTTCAAAATCTTCCAATTCCAATTTAATTATCTTACTCTTTCTTAGAAGAGGATAGTCCAAAACTCCCGTAATGTCTTTAACTCCTTCATTATGTAAAATCCAAAGATAATATTTTATCTGTTCAATAGAGGCTTCCTCCATTACTTTACTCTTTTTTACTTCATGAATTATATTTTTATCTTTTATATAATCTATATTTATAATATTTTTTACATTAATATGCTTTTCTTCTCCACTATAAAATTCTTCATCAATGGATTTTCCTATTGAAACATCTTCATTTGTATGCTCCATTGTAATCCCATTATAAAAATACCAAAGTTTCCTTTTACAAACAAAATTGTAATAAACCATTATCCCCGTAATTTCTCTATCCATAAAATCACCTATATAAAACTATCATATTCATATTCATAATCTGTTTTATTGACATCAATTATTTTTTCAAATCCTACACCGTCTAACAACTTACCTTCTTCAGAAGTCAATCTTATAAATCCTTTTTCATCATATTTACAATATACTTTGTATAAGTTTATATTTTTTGATATTTCAATTTTTTCTTTTAAATATTTAGTATCATATAAACCAACAGATACAGTATATTTCATAAGTTCATCTAATTTTTTAGTATATTTTAACTTTAATTCTATTTTTTCATCTTCAGATTCACTGCAAATTAATTTGCTCTTTATATCTTTAAGTTCATTTAATATTGAATTTATCTCATTTTCATTTAAAAGTCCTCTTTCAACATCTACAGGAAAAACATTAAATGATATAATATCTCTAAATGTCTGTTTAGTTTCAGTTTCTATTCCCAAATCTCTTAATGATATATTAATATAATTATATCTGTCCTTGTATTCTTTCAAAAATGCAGACTCCTTTATTTTTTCAAAAGTGAAAAATTCTTTTATTAAATTCTGTTTATCCTTTTCAGTTAAAATACCATCCCCTTTTTGTTTAATTGCTTCTTTACTTAAATCATAAATTTCTTTATAAATAAATCCTTTTTTTGAATCTTTGTTTTCTTTTAATAAATTTTTATTTATTTCTGTAAAAACATAGCAGTTATAATCATTAACTTCTTTTTTCCCTTTTCTATTAACTCTCCCAAGTCTTTGAAATAAGCCATTTAAATCTGAAAGTTCTGTAAATAAGAAGTCAAAATCTATATCTAAACTGGCCTCCACTATTTGCGTTGATATCCAAATTTCATTTCCTATATTTTCAGTTTTTCCAATTTCTATTATTTTATTTTCTTTTTCATTTCTTTCTTTTTTTATAAACTTACTGTGTAAAATATTTATATTTACTAATCCCTTTTCTTTCAAATTCTCAAAAACTTCTTGAGATTTTTTTATGGTATTACAAACAACTAAATATTTTTTATTATTTGAATTGTTTTTCACATAATGATTATAAATATATTCAGAATTAAGTTCTTCCTCTACTACTTTTACATTATGTCTTTTCATATCATTTGTAAATTCTTTAGTAATAAATTTATATTTTTGCTCCTGTTTGTCCAAATAATCTAAATTTTCCACAACCAATAAGTCTTTTATGAAAGGTGGAAAAGTTGCTGTAAATATGGAAACTTTTCCCCCTATTTCAATTATGTCCTGTATCCCGCGAATAAGAGTTGCCAAAAGTTCAGGACTATATGCCTGTATTTCATCTATAACAACCTTTGAATAACTCATCATGGCATTTTTAAATTCAAATCCTTTACTTCTAAAAACAAAATCAAAAATCTGATCAGGAGTTGTTATATTTAAAGGAATAGAAAACTTCTTACTATTTTCGTAATAGGATAAAATTTTATCATTATCTTCACCATCAAAGTTTTCAAGATACATACTCAAAGTATCACTATGCAATAATGCAACCCTTTCTTCGATTTCTTCACCATTACAAATATTATTTATAATCCTGTTATAAATAGAATTTATAGCAGTTTTTAAAGGCAACACAAAAAAGCCTTTGGTATCACCAATCCAATGTAATCCCGCTTCAGTCTTTCCCATTCCTGTTTGTGCAATAACTATTAAATTTTCTTTTTTATTTTCCTTACAAAAATTTTGTAATTCATTCCAATTAGCTTTGTCATCTTCTCTTTTCCAACTATTTAATAAATTATCCAATCCTTTTTCCAGAAAATTAGGATAAAATTCAGCAGGAATATGAGCACTTGCAGAATAATCACATTTATTAAGCAGTCCTAAAATTTTTATAAAGTCCATTTGATTTTCTTTGTAAGAATCTTTAATCTTTTTTAAATTTCTATCCAATTTTTCTTTTCGATTTTTGTCTAAATTCGGATAAATATTTAAAAGCCTATCCAAAATCAACTTTCTATTGTCTTCACAAGTTATATATTTAAAATTATCTATATAGTGATGATGATTTAAAATTGCATAAGATGCCAAATTATTCTCATCAAAAAAACATTTAGAAAAATTATTTAATTCAATATACATCATATAATATGACAATATATTATGAGGAACTTCTTTAAACTTGTCAAATTTAGTATTATTTTTAAGCCTTTCAGCAAATAAAAAATTTGCTTTTCCAACATCGTGATATATAATTGCTCTTTCTAAAATATCTCTATCTTCTGTATTTACATATTCCAAATCTTCAAGTAATTTTAAACTTTTTAATAAGTTTTTTGTGTGTTCTTCAATAGTTTCATCCGGTTTTGCAAGTGACTCTGCTATAAATCTATTTTCGAAAATTCCCATTTAATCCCCTAAACTAAACTAACAATATAACCATCTTCATCCAAATAAATATTTTTATCTGTGGACATATTATATTCTTTTAATTCATCAAAGTCTATTTTGTATTCAGATAAATAACCAACTCTGTACTTTTTAAATTTTCTTTTTCCATCTTGTATTTCATAATTTTTATTAATATAATAATTAGTACCTCTGGCTTCTATTCTTTCAGTTATCTCTTTAAAAATATCTTTTAAAAATATTGTTTCTTGTTCAATTGCATCTGTAGGAACATATCCACTATTATATATAAATTCAATATCATTCGGATTATCTTCATAAATATTAACAAATTTAACTTCTTTTATCTCTACAAAATCTTCACTTCTTCCAAGTGATGTTAAATTGTATATGTTTTTTTCAACAGTATCCAAAACTTCTTTAGAACTCCTAATATGAACTACCAAATCTACATCATAAAGAACTTCATAATATTTAATAGAAGTAGTTAATGAAGCATAATAAGAATACGGAATTGCATATTTACTATTTTTCTCTTCATCAAATTGTAATTTTTCAAGCTTTATTTTTGAATTTAAACCATTAATTTCAGACAAAAGATTTTTATATTCCTCTGATTTCTTATCAAATTGTTTTTGTCTCATTTTAAGTTTAGAAATTTCATCTTTTATACTTTTTTCAAAAATTTTAAAATCATCTGACTTCTTTTGATAAAATTCTCTTAGATTACATATTCTGATGTATTCTTTCAATTCTTCTTCATCATATATATCTATAGTAGTTCGATTCTTAAAACTATTTCCTTGAGGTTTTAAGGCTTTAGCAATAATTTTATATCCTTCATTAAAAGTATCAGGATTTTTTAATTTAACTAAAATTCCTCTATCATCCATAACATTATTTAAAAAGGCTTGATCCTTATACATTTCTTTCCCTAAGGATTGAAATTTACCTTGAATACTTATATCCATATCTTTGTATTCTTTATAGTTACAAGAATTATGAATTGCACCGATTATGGTTGAATAAGGTGGAAGTGGATAAGTCATTTTATTTTCTGAAGTTTCCTCTTTTTTATAATTAGCTTTATTTTGATGTAACTTTATCCTTAAAAGTTTATCCTTCATAATATTTTTTTACATCCCCTTTTAACTTTTCAAAAAATTCAGTAACACTTATAGGATTTAACTTTTCTTTTATTTCCTTTTCATTTACAAAATTTCCACCTTCAATAAATGCTATTTTATAATCTTCTTTATTTAGCCTTTCAATTAATTCATCAGTTATCTTTAATGTGCTTTTTGTAATATTCACGACATTATCAAAATAGTGAGTTTTACAGTTTCCAATTCCTCCAAATATCATTAGAGGTTCTGCATTATCAAGATTCCCTTTAACGACTAATGATAAGTTTTCTATTGTTTCCAATATTAAATTTACTCTTTCAATTTTTTCAGAAACTTCCGCCTCTGCATTAAAATTTTCATCAACACCTACTTTATCTAAATCAAATGTTATACTGTATTTCTTTAGTGACTTGTCAAATTCATATTGATATGGCATAAGTCCTGATTCTCCGGCTTTTTCTTGTAAATTTATTCCATTATCTCTTGCATAAGTTGACGCTAAACATAAATTGTTGTGAAATCTTGTTTCATTAACAAATTCATCACACGCAACTGCATCTGTTAAATAAAATGAACTTTTTCTTATAACTGTTAAATTGTTAGTATTCATATATCCGCCTTCAAGCGCTCTACAATTTGATGCATTCAATTTTTCAGTAACTTCTTTTTGGGTTACTTTTTTATCAACTACAACCTTCAAATCATCATACATTCCACTTTGAGTCATAATTGCATTTTTCATACTTTCTCTGCTTCTGGTAGCATAAATTTTACCATTTTTAAAAACTTTTTGTACAGATGATGCATTCCCCAAACTTTCTCCATAATTTGATGTAATATTACATACAATAGTAAGTGTTAATCCTAAATTTTTCTTTTCTTTATTTTCCATTTTTAAATCCTCCTATTTGTTTTCGTTATTTCCATTTTTATTATTATCTTCTTTAACACGCAATGCATTTACAAATGTATATGCCACATTTTTATTTTTTTCAAAGTCTTTGAATAAATAGTATGCAAAATCAAATGTTACAGAACTATAAGATGAAAGTTGAAGTAATGTTACTGAAAACTTTTCATAATCTTTAAAAGTCAAACATGAAATTAATTTATTCCTATATGCATCGATTTTTCTAGGTGTGTCTTTTAATTTTAAAACGACTTTTTCTGCACTTTCTCTGGCATTAAACAAATTAAAATTCATTTGTTTCTCTTCCTTTTCAAATTGCTCTTTTTCTTTTTTGTTATTCACCATAATATCAACTCCTTCGTATATTTTTTGATTTATTCTAATTAATTGACTAATTAAAAAACTATGGTTATCTATTTTGTTTTCTTTGCTATCTTTATTTTTTCCCTTACTGCCATCTCTAAGGAGCTTATCAATCAAATAATCTAAATACTTAGTATATAAGATACAATCAATAACTTCATCTAAAATCGGTTCATATTCATCCGTCCTTAATTTGCAAGGACTGTTTATTGCTTTAAAAATATTATCATCTTTTATATTTGAAATTTTTTCGAAAATTCTAATAGCGGAATTTCGTAAAAACATTGTTTCAAAATATTCCTTATTTTCCTTTTTACCATTTTTAATCTGCATATTTTTAGATATTATTTCAACTTCGTAATCTAAAAATCTTGAAACATTTTTTGTAGTAAAAAACAAATTCAACTTAAAGTTTTTAAAAATCCCCACTGAATTTTTTTCATCTAAATCCAAATTTTTATCTGTTAAATAATCATTTGATTTTAATAACATATCAGTTGAAAAATTATTATTAATAAAAAACGAACTATCTCCTTTTGAAAACGCAAAAGGAATATAATCAAACTCACAATAATCCTCATATACATAAGTATTATAGTCCCAATTGAATGATAAAGATTTTGTCTTTCTCCCTTGATCAACATAATATCCCAATAACCTACATATTTTTTGTTTTTCTTTTCCCGTACAACTTGGATTACAAAATTTCGAATACATTGATTTTGCCCCTTCAAATGTCTTTTTTATTAATTCAAGCTTATTATCAGATATTTTCAATAAAATATTATCCTTGTTTTTTATAGAAATTTCATCATTTTTAAATGTATTTTTCATTATTGTATTCCAAAAACTTTTTAAATTTTTAACTTTTTCTTCATCAAAATCTTCAGAATTTAAAAGATTTTCCAACCTTTTATGATGCATTTTATCCTTAAAATATTCTTCTGCAAATTCGTAATATTTCTCTTCATTTTTTGATATATCTATATCATCAAAATTATATAAAAGCACATCTTTTCTTCCATTATATTCTGTTGAATAATTGAGCTTATGATATTTTAGATACCTTATAATTCCAACTGCAGCAGCTGAAAATCTCCAATCGGAAAATTCTAATTTTCTATCATATCCGCTAAAATTCCCTTTTTCTTCTATCATTAAATCATCTCCCAAGATTCTATAAGTTGTAATAGTCCAAAACCGGATGCATTTTTACTTCCGACAGACGAAATCAGCATTTCGTTTAATAAGCTATTATCGGCATTAATTATAATTATTCCTAAACTAACATCAATATACAATCCATAAAAAAGTACAACAGCTTTTTTCATTTCAGAAATATCCATCTTCATATTATCTATAGAGTTTGAAAAACTTGGAAAATGGATTTTTAAATTTTCTTTAAATTTATCAAAGAAATCCTCATCTTCAACAGTTATATGTCTATCTGTATTATCTTCTCTATTATGTTCACGAATGACAAGAGGAGAACAAAATTTAAATCTTGCACAATTTCCAACAATCTTTTTTTCATTTACAATTTTAGCATCTGTTAAAACTATAAAATTATTTTCAGAAATTTTAAATTCCTTGTCTTTATATTCTAAAAACGAATTGAAAAAGATAGTTCCAACATCAGTTTTTGGAGCCTTAAAAGTAATCTCAAAATTATTTTTTCCAACTTCAATTCTGTTAGAAAAAAATTTGGGTTTAAAAAATTTAACCGCCCACGAATATTTTTTTTCATCACTTTTAATATAATCATCCCCAAAAAACTTTTCAAAAAATTCACCATTAGAATAATTTGATACTGCTGTTTTAAAAAATTTAATACAGAAACGATGATAATCTTTAGGGATGAAATTATTATCTGTTTTAAATTTTAAAACAATTTTCATAACAAACACCTCTCTTTATATTAATTATTTATTATTTTATTTTAATTTCTAATTTTAATATTTTAATCATATTTCTTTGGTTCATAGATTTTATAATATCTTCCTTTATACTTTATTATATTTTCCTGCTTTTCATATTCATTTGTAGCTGAAATTTTTACTTCTGCTTCGTATAGGTCGGATTCTATTAATAGCTTTCCTTTTTGGTCATATAATTCAATTTTTTTGTCTTTCATTTTAGAAATATTTTTTATTTCACTCTTTAATATTTCTTCGAGATGAGATTTTTCTTTTAGCTCTTTAAAATTACTATCACCATTTTCAATTACAATTGTGTATGAAATATTATAAATTTTTTGAGTTATTTCTACATCATTAGCAAATTTTAAATGTAAAAATATAAATATTAATACTAAAACTAAATTTAGTATATGATTTAATTTTTCAGATTTTTTCGATATTATAACAAAAAATAAGCTATCCAATATCATAATAACAAAAAGAAATCCCAAGATAATATACAAATTCTTAATAAAAAAGAGCATTAATCCTAAAGCTGCAATAACAAAATGAAATAATCCATAAAATTTTAATATCTTTTCAGCATATTTTATTTTTGGATTTCTCATTAAAATATTATAAACTTCAGAAACATACTCTTTATTCCTCATTCTATAGAACATAATTCCATAATATGAATTTATCACTAAAACAAAAGCAACCATTCCATAATAGTAGATGTCTTTCATAATAACCTCCCAATAAACACGTTATTATTTTATAATACAACATTATTATATCAAATTACATACATATATTCAACAATTTAATGAAAATATTTTCATAAAAAAATAGCGAAGTTTTTCTTCGCTATTTTTTACAATTTTTTATAAATTAGAATAATTCTTTTTTTATTTTTTCATAAACTGCATCAACTGTAAATCCAAATTTTTCAAATAATAGATTTGCAGGTGCTGATGCTCCAAATGTATCAAGACCTATTGAAATTCCATCTAATCCAACATATTTACCCCAACCGAAAGTTGATAGAGCTTCAATGCTGACTCTCTTTCTGATATTATTAGGTAATACACTTTCTTTATATTCTTTACTTTGTTTTTCAAACTCTTCCATACATGGCATTGATACAAGTCTTGTGCAAATATTTTCTTCTAAAAGTTTTTCACAAACTTTGTAAGCCAATCCAACTTCTGAACCTGATGCAATTATAATCATTTCAAAATCTTTTCCAAAGTCTTTTAGGACATATCCGCCTTTTAGTGCTTCTGCTGAAGTTCCTTCTAAATTTGTCAACTTTTGTCTTGTAAGAGCTAGACAGCTTGGAGTTTTTCTGTTCTTTAATGCAGATATCCAAGCATAAGCAGTTTCTTTTGCATCACAAGGTCTATACATTGAAACATTTGGTGTAGATCTGAACATTGCCAAATGTTCAATTGGTTCATGAGTAGGTCCGTCTTCTCCAACTCCAATGCTATCATGAGTTAAAACATAGATAACGCCTTGATTCATAAGTGCAGAAAGTCTTACAGCAGGTTTTAAATAATCACTGAAAACAAAGAATGTTGCACAATATGGTAAAAGTCCTCCATGTAATGAAATCCCGTTACAGATTGCAGCCATTGCATGTTCTCTTACTCCAAAGTGAATATTTTTACCGCTTTTGTTTTCAGGTGAATAGTAGTCAAATTCTTTCATTGTTGATTTATTTGATGGTCCTAAGTCTGCTGATCCTCCAAAAAGATTTGGTAGTAGTTTAGAAAATCTGTTAAGAACAATTCCACTTGATTCTCTTGAAGCCATATCCTTATCAAATTCAATAATCGAAGGGTCATTTAAGATTTCTTCGTCAATTTCTTCTTTCATAAATTTTCTGAATAAATCATACTTTTCAGGATATTTAACTTTGTATTCTTCAAGTTGTTTTTCCCATTCATCAACAAAAGTATTCTTTTTTTCAACTACTTCTTTCATATATTTTTTAACTTCTTCAGGAACGTAAAAACTTTCTTCGTATTCCCAACCTATATTTTTCTTAAATGTTGGAATGTTATCTTCTCCTAATGGTTCACCATGTGCTGAAGCACTTCCCTCTTTAGTTGAACCATATCCGATTTTTGTCTTTATTTCTATTAATGAAGGTTTATCAGTTAGCTTTGCTCTTTCTATTGCTTCTTTAATTTCATTGATATTATTACCATCTGCAACAAAATAAGTATCCCAACCTAGAGCTTCATATCTAGCTCTTACATTTTCGCCAAAAGCAGTTGAAGTATCTCCTTCAATCGTTATATTATTGCTATCGTATAAAACTATAAGTTTTCCTAATTTTAATGTACCTGCAAGTGAAGATGCTTCATTGCTGATACCTTCCATAAGACAACCGTCTCCAACGATTGAGTAAGTATAGTGGTCTACTATTTTACAATCATCAGTATTGAAAATTGAAGCTAAATGACTTTCAGCTAATGCCATACCAACAGCCATTGAAACACCTTGTCCAAGTGGACCTGTTGTAGCGTCTATTCCTGCAGTATGTCCATATTCAGGATGTCCCGGAGTCAAACTGTCAATTTGTCTAAAATTCTTTATATCTTCAATACTAACACCATAATCGAATAAATGAAGTAATGAATATAAAAGCATAGAACCATGTCCTGCTGATAAAATAAATCTATCTCTGTCAAACCAATTTGGATTTTTAGGAGAAATCTTCATACAATCATTAAATAAAGTAAATGCCATTGGTGATGCTCCAAGCGGAAGTCCGGGATGTCCTGACTTTGCTTTTTGAATAGCATCAGCACTTAATGTTCTCATAGTATTAATACATAAATTCTTAATTTCCATATCATTCCCTCACTTAAATATATTATTTTTAAAAACAAACTTAACGAATTAATTATATCAATAAATACAATTTTTTTCAATAACATAACTATTGATTCAGCAACTAAGACTCTAGAGTTGTCAAACATATGTGACAAATCTAGATTTAATATACAACCAAACAATTTATTGTTATGATTCAATTCATAAAAATTAGCGTTTTATGATTCTGGATATCACATCAATTGGCAAACAAATTAAAATAATATATAATCATTGTATAAAATTATAGAAATGATTACTAGAGGAAATTAATAATGTTTTACTTCTTAGTGTTTATAGGAATTATCAGTTTAATAAAAAGATATTTAATTATAAAAAAAATAATTAAAGTAAAAGAAATTCCTTATTATAATGAAAATCAAATTTCTGAAAAAACAAAAGATGATATAATAGAAAAATATGGAAATTTTTACTTAATTATTTCAATAATATATTTTTTTATAGCATTATTGTTCAGAAATTCAAGATATATTTATATTGTTACATCTCTCTCAGTAATTCCTATTTTATACTACAAATGGTGGTTACTAAAATTTGTACGATACAAGACAAATAATAGATTTAACAATTAAAAAAGTTGGAGAAAACTCCAACTTTTTTAATTCTATAAATTACTTTGTTCCAAACAATCTGTCTCCTGCATCTCCAAGTCCAGGAATAATATAACTATGTTCATTTAATTTTTCATCTAATGCAGCTACAAAAATATCTACATCAGGATGATTTTTTTGAACAGCCTTAACCCCTTCAGGAGCCGCAATTATACAAACCAATTTAATATTTTTACAACCCTTTTGTTTTAAAAGTTTAATTGCATCAGATGCTGAACCACCAGTAGCAAGCATTGGGTCAAGAACTAAAAAGTCTCTTTCTTCTGCATCTACAGGTAATTTACAATAATATTCAACAGGTTGTAAAGTTTCAGGATCACGATATAACCCGATATGACCAACTTTTGCAGCAGGAAGAATATTTAACATACCTTCAACCATTCCAAGTCCCGCTCTTAGGATAGGAACTACTCCCAACTTTTTACCTGATAATCTCTTAACCTTTGTCTTTTGTAAAGGTGTTTCAATTTCTACTTCATCAGTTTTTAAATCTCTTGTAACTTCATAAGCCATAAGCATAGAAATTTCATTTACCAAAGCTCTAAAATCTTTCCCACCGGTATTTTTATCTCTTAAATATCCCAACTTATGTGAAATTACCGGATGATCGAATACTGTTAATTTTGACATATTATTACCTCCTACAATTATGCAAAAACTTTTATTATATTAACTTAATCTTTACTATTATACAAAAATTTTTTTAATTAGTAAAGTCTATTTGTTATATTGATAAAATATTTCTAATATTTTTCACAAAAAATTTTCATAAAAATATTGAAATGTTTTTACTTTTATGTTATACTATTCCAGTAATTAAATTTGCCGGCGTGTCGGAACTGGCAGACGAGACAGACTCAAAATCTGTTATCCGCAAGGGTGTGTGGGTTCGAGTCCCACTGCCGGCACCATTTCAAAAACTAACTTTTTTGTTAGTTTTTTTTATTGTGAAACAACAAGGTTCCCGGGAACCAACCCGATGCGAAGCATCATGGAAGGGTGGGGTTCTTATTGCAAAAAAAGGTATGAATCAACATACCTTTCTAATCTATTTTACATTATTCATTTTTTCTCTACAAGCTTTTTCAATTAAATCTAGCTTATCAATACTTTCTTGTTCAGTTTTTCCTATTGTATAGATATATAACTTAATTTTAGGTTCTGTTCCTGATGGTCTTAAAGCATACCAAGACCCATCATTCAAATAGTATTTTAGACAATTTTGTTTTGGAAAATCTAAATATCCATCTTTAAAATCGATGATTTCTTTTAAAGAAATATCTCCCATTTCTTTTATAGGATTTTCTCTAAAATCTTCCATCATTCTTCCAATTCTTTGTTGTCCTTCAATTCCTTCAAGTTCAAGAGAAATTTGTCTTTCGTTATAATATCCGAATTCTTCATAAATATCATTTAAAACATCTAATAGACTTTTTCCTTGTTTTTTATAATATGCAGCCATTTCTACAACCATCATTGAAGCTCCAACAGCATCTTTATCTCTTACGAATGTTCCGTAGCAAAAACCTATGCTTTCTTCATATCCGAAAACATAATTTTTTTCTTTAGTTACATCATATTCGTTTGTCTTACCACATATATTTTTAAAACCTGTTAATGTTTCAACTGTTTCTATTCCATATTTTTTAGCTATTGCTCTGGATAAATCTCCTGTTACAATAGATTTTACTAAAACAGGATTTTCAGGTAAATTATTAAGTGCATGTCTTTGTGAGAAAATGTAATATGATAATAGAGCTCCTATTCTGTTACCATTTAAAAATACATATTCTCCATTTTTATCTTTTACTTCAAGAGCAACTCTATCACAATCAGGATCTGTTGCAATTAAAATATCAGCTCCAACTTCTTTACCTAATTTTTCAGAATAAAGAAAGGCTTTAGGAACTTCAGGATTAGGATATCCAACAGTAGTAAATTCAGGATCAGGCAATTCTTGTTCTTTTACAACAAAAATATTTTCAAATCCTCTTCTTTTTAAAACTTCTCTAACAGGTAAATTTCCAACACCATTCAAAGGAGTGTAAACCACTTTAATATCTTTATCTATATTTTCATCATTTATAGTTAAATTTAAAACTTCTTTTTTGTAATCTTCATCTACTGAATCATCAATATATTTAGCAATTCCACTCTTTATAGCATCTTCAAAAGGAATTAATTTAACATCTTCAAACTTTTCAATTTTATCCATATGAGCTGAAATTTGATTTGCTATATCATCAAGAATTTGTGATCCCTCTTTCCAATACGCTTTATATCCATTATATGCTTGTGGATTATGACTAGCAGTAACCATTACTCCCGCTATACAATTTAATTTTCTAATCGCATAAGAACACATTGGAGTAGGTCTGATTCCCTTATAGATATATGATTTAATTCCATTTCCAGCCATTATTGAACAAGTAAGTTCTGCAAATTCTTTAGAGCCATATCTTACATCATAACTTAAGGCAACTCCTCTTTCAATAGCTTCTTGTCCATAATCAATAATAGTATTTGCAAGAGCTTGTGCAGCCTTTGAAACCATATATTTATTCATTCTATTTGTTCCGGCACCTAGTTTTCCACGAAGCCCTGCTGTACCAAATTCTAAAACTTTATAAAATCTATCTTTAATTTCTTCTTCATTATCTTTTATTGAAAGTAAATCTTTTCTTGTATTTTCATCAAAAAACTCATTATTTAACCATTCTTCATAAACTTTTTTGTAATCTATCATAAAGTCCCCCTAAATATACATTTTATTATATTTTACATCAAAAGATATTTTATTTCAATATTTTAGCTAAAACAAATCAAAAAAATGTTTGTAATGGCAAATTTATGGTATAATTAATTGGTATAACTAAAGAAAATAATATGAGGTGATTGAATGAGATTTGTTTCTTGGAATGTGAATGGGCTTAGAGCTTGTATTAAGAAGGGATTTTTAGATTATTTTAATGATATTAATGCGGATTTTTTCTGTTTACAAGAAATTAAGATGAGTGAAGGTCAACTTAATCTTGAACTTGAAGGCTATGAAACTTTTTATAATTATGCACAAAGAAAAGGATATAGCGGAACTGCAATTTTTACAAAATATAAACCTTTGGGTGTAAAATATGGAATGGGAATTGAAGAACACGACACTGAAGGAAGACTCATAACTTTAGAATATGATGATTTCTTTTTGGTAACTTGCTATACACCAAATTCAAAGCAGGAACTTTTAAGACTTGATTATAGGATGATTTGGGAAGATAATTTTAGAAATTATTTGATTGAATTAAATAAAACAAAGTCTGTAATTGTATGTGGTGACTTAAATGTTGCACATGAAGAAATTGATTTAAAAAATCCGAAGACAAACAGAAAAAATGCAGGATTTACGGATGAAGAAAGAGAAAAGATGTCCATTCTTTTAGATAGCGGTTTTACAGACACTTTTAGATATTTCTACCCTAATAAAGAAAATGAATATAGTTGGTGGAGTTATTTTGGAAAATCAAGAGAAAGAAATGCAGGTTGGAGAATTGACTATTTCTTAACTTCAAAAGACATGGACGATAGACTTGTTGATGCACAAATTCATCAAAGTATTTTAGGAAGCGACCACTGCCCTGTTTATTTGGAAATAAAATAGCTTACTTTTAAAAGATATATTTTTATTTAAATGTATCTTTTTTTATGCCTATTTTTAACATAAAAAGACTATTACATCAATTGCAATAGTCTTTAATTCTACTCTACTATTTTTAATTTTATATTGTTTTTATCCTCGATTTCAACATATTTATTTTCTTTTACATAATCAATTAAAACTTCGGCAATATCTCTAGTATCTTCTTTAAGAGTTTTAAGTTCTGGGAAAAATGAAAAATTTCCTCCACCAGTCGCTCTATAATTATTTAATACAAGTTTATATTTTTTATCTAAAATCAACTCTTCTCCATCAACTTTTACATCTGTTATATAATTTTTACCACTTTTTGAAATGTTCATTGTATATTCTATTCCATCAAGCATATCATAATTATACATCTCTCTTTTTGGATATAAAAACTTTGGATTAATGTCAATTTTATTATCCTTAACTATCCAATAAGTTGAAAGCTGTGTTAAATAATCTAAAATATTTTGCCCGCTCATTTCTTTTAAAACTAATGTATTTGGGAATGGATAATTTAAAATTATATCTCTATATCTTAAATTTTTACCAAAACCGGGCATAACTTCAAAAAGACAACAAGAAGAAATATCCGCTCCCATAGTTTCCTTTTGAATTTTGTTTATAAAACTTGTAATTGAATGTTTTTCCAATTGAGCAGACTTTGTATCAGAAATATACATTTCTTTATTACAACTACCAATTTCAATATCCAACCATTTTTCAGTTTCATTTAAAACTTCTTTAAATTTTTCTTCCATTTCAGCATCAATTTCATATTCTGAAATATCTTTAAGATTAACTGAAATATTTTCATCAAATAAAATTTCTATACAAGTTGCACATCCATCTGCACATTGTATTACAAAAGTATCTTTTATCTTTCCTGTTAAAGTCCTATGTTGATGTCCTGTAACTAAAACATCTATTCCGGAAATTTTATCACAAATCTCATAACCGACATTTTCTCCTGTCAAGTTTTCGGTAGGATTCCCACTTTCTAAGTCTCTTTCAAAACCGCCATGATAAAAAACTACAACATAATCAACCTTATCTCTAACAACCTCAACTGAGTTTTTAACAGTTTCAAAAACATTTAAAATTTCCAAATTTTCTAAATTTTTAGGATTTTCCCAATGGTCAATATAATCAGTTACAACTCCAATTAATGCAATTTTTTTATTATCTATGCAAATAATATCTGTATTTCCAAGTTTTTCATCTTTATACTTTACATTACCAGTAATACATTTTGCATTAGTTTCTTTAACATAATTATATAAAAAAACACTACCATAGTTAAAATCGTGATTTCCTATATTTATATAATCACAATGTAAATGATTAAGAGCCTTAGCAACTATATTTTCTTTTAAATTCGCATTTGCATAGGTTACCAAAGGAGTGCCTTGATTTATATCTCCATTATCAACATAAATTACTTTCCCCTTTTTTCTTTCCTCTTCTAAAAAAGTGGAAAACCTTGAAAGTCCTTTATTTGCTATAGCAGAGTTTACAAAATTATATGCCAGTAAATTACCATGAACATCAGTGGTAGATAAAATTTTAAAAGCCATTAATATCCCCTCGCTAATTTTCTTCTTACATTATTTGAAAAAACTTCTATAATTAAAACTAAAATAATTATTCCAACTAAAATTGACCCAACTTCATTCCAACGATAATTATTCATCGCAAAAATAAGTGGTGCCCCGATTCCACCTGCTCCAACAAGTCCAAGAACAGATGCATCTCTTAAATTCATATCAAATCTATAAATAACAATAGAAATTAATTTTGAATAAATTTGTGGTAAAATTCCATATCTTATTTGCTCAATTTTAGTACATCCAATCGCTGAAAGAGATTCGATAATACCAAAATCTAAATCTTCTATAACATCTATATACAATTTAGTAATCATTCCTATTGAAACAACTGACATTGTAAATACACCTGCCAATGCTCCAGGTCCTGTAACACCTATAAACATAAGTCCATAAATAAAAGCCGGAACAGTTCTAACGCACATTGTAAAAAATCTTCCAATTACAGCTACATATTTTGAAACAATTTTCTTTGCAGAAATGAATGCAAAAGGAATAGAAATAATTGCTCCAATTATTGTACCTAAAAATGCAATACACATTGTTTCAAAAAGCAAATAAATTACACCTTTACTATCGAATCTAAAAAGGAATTCCAAATCAGGATGTAATATACCATTTATAATATTTTTAGCAATTGTCATTGAGTCTTTTACATCATCGCCTTTTTTAATGGACATTGCTGACCAAACTAAAAGCCCTAAAACTATTACAATAATGGCAATAATATAAGTGTATGATTTTGGCTCTTTTTTTAATTTTTCTTCTACTTTTGAATTCACCATTTTCATTACTCCAACCTTCCTCTAAAATGTTCACTTATAATTTCTATTACAAAAACAGTTAAAAGTAATAAAAATACTATAGTACCAACTTTTGAATATTCTCTCCAACCGAGTTTTTCATTCAAAATCATACCGATACCGCCTGCACCAACATAACCTAAAATTGCTGCATATCTAACATTACCTTCAAAGTTGAATAACGCTGTTGAAATATATGAAGGTAAAACAACCGGTAATATAGCATATCTAAAAGCATAGAATTTAGTAAATCCCATAGATTCCATACATTCAAAAGCACCCATATCAACTGTTTCAATTGACTCATACAATAATTTTCCAACATAAGATAATGAAAAAATAAAGATTGCAACAGTTCCTGCAAAAGTACCAAGACCCCAAATATATGTTGCTATTAAAGCACAAACAAGAGAAGGTAAAGTTCTTAGAATACTTAAAAACAATTTAAAAAATCCATTTACAAATTTATTTTTAGTTATATTGCTGGAAGCCAAAATTGCAATAGGTAATGAAACCAATGCCCCTAAAAACGAACCCATTAATGACATTTTTATAGTGTCAAAAAGTGGAGTTATAACCTCTTTACTATAACTAAAATCAGGTGGAATCATTCCTTTTAAAATATTAAAAAAGTTTCCAAAATTTTTAAATACTTCAAAATTAAATCCGGTAACCTTTACTGAAATATACATTAAAAAAATTACAATAATTGTGATTAAAGGAGTTTTTGAACGTGGTCTAAAAACTACTTTTCCATTATCTAAAGTTATCTTTTCCTTAGGAAATATAGTATCAAATATATTTTTCATATTATTCTCCAGTTTCAAATAAATCTTTTTTGTAAATTTTATCTAAAATTTCCTTTGTAATATCACTTGATTTCCCGTCATAAACAATTCTACCTTTATTTATTCCAATAACTCTATCACAATATTTTAAAGCTAAATCAACATCATGAATATTTAGTAAAATAGTAATCTTATTTTCTTTATTAATTTTTCTAAAATCTTCCATAACTTGATTTGAAGTTACAGGATCAAGAGCAGCAACAGGTTCATCGGCTAAAATAATTTGTGGGTTCTGACCCAAAGCTCTTGCTAAAGCTACTCTTTGTTGTTGACCCCCTGAAAGTTGATCAACTCTTACATAAGCCTTTTCCAACATATCTACTTTATCGAGAGCTTCTAAAGATTTTATCTTACATTCTTTTGGAAATATCCCAAAAAATTTTCTAAAACCTGTTAAATCCGGAACAAATGCAGTTAAAACATTTTTTATAAC
>ERZ773022.248-NODE-248-length-47361-cov-12.659472_pt1 | contig 47361 bp, 39 predicted proteins | sample MGYA00580839_ERZ773022 | MGnify/ENA primary metagenome ERZ773022 (study PRJEB29015, sample SAMEA2738020) | human oral metagenome | biome: human oral; feature: human-associated habitat; material: dental | place: China | collected 2044 ... | reverse complement strand
AATCTAGTTGTTTTCTTATCCTCAACCAAAAACTGCTTCTTTTTTCCATCAAAAATTACCACGGTTCTTTTACCATCACAAAATTTTACTTCCACCCGATAATAATCTGTACCTCTTTTTAAAATTTCACCATCACTTGCCTTAAAAGATTTACCCCTTAAAGCTTCATAAATCGCCTCTAAGACTGAAGTTTTTCCAGAGCCATTTTCTCCAATTAGTAAACTTGTTTTCTTCTTGCACTCTAAAAGAAATTCGTCATGGCTTCGAAAGTTCACTAATTTCACACTCTGAATAATCATTCACTAGTCCAGACTAACTCTTAACTTTTTAGTGGCATAATAATATGAGTATAATTATTCGATTTTTCATTTCTAATCACCACTGGTGCTAATTTTCCAGAAATTCCAAATGTTAGATTATCTTCCTCAATTACATTAATTACATCAACTAAATAGCGTGAATTTAAAATCACTTTACCATCAGCTAAAATTTCTGCCTCAATATCAGACGCATTTTCACCAAACTCATTAGCCACCGAAGATACCGAAAAGGTTTGTGAGTCACTTTTTGCTTCACATATAATTGAACCACCCACTCCGCGAGAAAATAATGCAGCCAATTTTACTATGCGCAGCAATTCTGATTTACTCATCTTTATATCTGCGCCAACTTTTTCTGGAATTAGTCTTCGATAATCAGGGAACGATCCATCAATCAGTTTCGAGGTAATTTCTATTTCACCCATTCTAAATCGTACCTGTGAGTTGTCAAATACAATCTCTATTTCACTCATATTATCTGACATTGCCCCAAGTACATCAACTAGACAACCAGAGGGAACAATTGCCTTCACATCACTTTCCACTTTTTCTATAAACATTCGCTCCGCAAGGCGATAACCATCTGTTGCCGCAATATATAAATCACCTTCATAAGTATTAAAATACACACCAGTTAGTGCTGGTCTTGTCGTATCGGAAGAAGCAGCAATCTTCACTTCATTAATTCCAGTCTTAAATGCCTCAACACTCATTCGATAGATTACAGATTCCGTCTCGTTAATATCTGGAAGTTCAGGAAAATCTTCCGCTGGTGCTCCGTTAAAAGTTGATTTGTACTTACCAGCAGAAACTGTTAATTTTGAATCATTGCCACTTAATTTTACTTCGCCCTTAGGCAGATTACTCACAAAATCAGCTAATAGCCTTGCTGGTACAGTGATTTCTCCATTCTTCGAATCTGCCACTCCCAAATAATTTACAATCGCCATATCTAAATTGGTAGTGATTAACATTACTTTATTATCGATCGCTTTAATTAAAACATTATTTAAAATCGGTAAGGTAGTTTTACTACCTGCCGCTACTCGACTCACAACGCCAAGAGCCTTCGCTAATTTTCCTTGTTCTACTATGATCTCCATACCTCTCCTTTATTAAATAATTAATTGTAGTAGTAATAGGCTATGTGTAAAATGTGTATAAATTGTATTTTACAGGGATAAATCCTATCTTTCTTTATGTAAAACCTGTGGGATAACTTTGTAAAACTTAGTGGATAATTTATACTTTTCAACAGGTTTTTAATGAAACTTATTTTTTCTAATTCTTTCCACATAGTTTTCCTCTACTTTTTCACCAAGTTTTCCGCTCACCTTTCCACACCTTTTCCACAACTACTCACTTAATTGCTCTCTAATTTCACTTATTTCATCCCGTAAGCTAAAATTTAACTTCATATCAGATTCAATCTTCTTTATTCCATGCATTACTGTCGTGTGATCTTTTACACCTACTTCTAGTGCAATTTTTGGTGTACTCATTTGTAGATCCTTAGACATAATAAACATCGCGATCTGTCTTGCAGTTTTTATATTAGAGACACGACTTTTTCCGCATAATTCTTCTGGTGTAATGTTATAATAATCAGCAACTTTTCCTATTATTGATTTTGGATTTAAATTTCTACTCCTTACACCGCCAGTTGAAACTGACGCTAATCCGTCTTGAATAATTGAAAGTGGAGAAACACCCTTTAGCTCTGAAAGTGCAATAATCTTTCCATATAAACTCTGTAGATCACGAATATTGGTTTCCACATTCTTTGCGATGTATTCAATTGCCTTATTCTCTACGTCAACTCCGTCAAATTCTGCCTTTGCGTGTAGGATAGCGCAACGGTCTTCAAAGGTTGGATATTGCAGGTCAAAAGCTCCAGTCATTGTTAATCTTGAAGCTAATCGTTCATCAACGGTCTTAATCTGGCTCGGTAGGCGATCACTTGTAATAATTACTTGCTTATTTGCCTGATGCATATCATTAAAAATATTAAAGAACTCTTCCTGACTTTTTTCCTTACCGACAATAAATTGAAAATCATCAATAATTAAGACATCAAGCTTTTGAAATTTTTTATGGAAATTTTCCATATCACCTTTTCGTACCGCCGTAATGAAATCGCTATAAAAATGGTTAATTGGAGTATATAAAATCTTTAACTTCGGATTCCTTTTTAGGAGTTCATTTCCAATTGCCTCAACAAGGTGTGTTTTTCCAAGCCCTGGTCCACCATATAGAAAGAATGGATTGTATTTATCGCCAGGATTTTCAATAATATTCTTTGCCACCGCCACTGCAAGTTCATTATTAGTTCCCACCACAAAATTATCCATCGTAAATTTACTATTTAGCCCAGTAATTAATGTGGGGTTGAAACTATTAGTCGGAATCTTTATCTTTTCGACTGTATTTACTCTTGTTTGTAAATCTTCTAATGCCACCTCACGCGGTTTTTTAATTCTTGTCGCATTATTGATGATTACGTAATTTGTATTTTTAACTGTAATTTTATTTGATTCTAATGCAGTTCGAATTTGTGAATCAAATTTCTTACGAATATTTGCCTGCATGAAAACATTTGGTACCCCTATCTGAATCATTCCATCCTCGGTGCTAATTAGGGAAGTGTTAGTTTGTGCGAAGAATGTGGCATAATTTTCCTGAGAAATTTTTTGTTCAAGTTCCGCCAGTACATTATTCCACACATCAAACACAGCCACTACCTCCAGCTCTATTACCGTATAACCTTTATTACCTCTATTATAACAAATTTTATACTTTTCCACAGGTTTTATTTTTTTAATTTTTTATTATCTAATATTAAAAAAGTTTACAGGGGTGGACTTATCCACATTTATTACCTAATAGGGAATCTAGTGTGGAAAACTTCTTGAAAAAAGTGGAAAACTACGGTATAATTAGACACAGTTTACAAATACAAGGATTACTAATATAATCCTATGTGAAATAAAAGGAATAATATGCCAAAGCGTACATATCAGCCACATAAGCGTCAGCGCAAACAGGAACATGGTTTCATGAAGCGTAATGCTACTAAAAATGGGCAAAAAGTTTTAAAGCGCCGTCGCATTAAAGGACGTGCTCGCTTAACTTACTAAAGAAGTACCGCGTAACGCGGTATTTTTTAGTTCACTCCAAAATGTTTATGCTATATAATTAAAACGTATGAGACATTTTCTTGAAACTATTCAATCAGTTTTTGAGATTGCTCCTAAAAAACGTTTTGAAGTTTTTGAGCTCTTTTTGAGTTTTATGCTTTATAACCTGGTTAGCCTTATGCCGCCAGTTGCTACTGCTGGAATTATCGCTGTTATCACGCAAGGCTCAAATTTCCACGCCATCTGGTTCTATGTGATTCTATTTTTACTTTTTTATATTATTGAATATACCTTACTTGCTTGGAATTATTACATTTACGTCACCCTCTCTCATTATTATTACAATATAGTTCAGCAAAAACTCTTTGATCATGTTATTAATAATATTTCAATCACTGAGAAGATCTCACGTGGCCGTATTACTGATACATTTAACGAAGATATTTCTTATCTAATCCAGACTATGAATTCTGCCGCCATTGCCTTTACTGGTATAGTTCAGCTTCTTATTATTTTTCTAATTTTTGCCAGTTATAGTATTTCTATTGCCCTTGTTGCTCTTGCGATTGATCTTTTTTATGTCTTTCTAATGTCAAATAATTCAAAGTTTGTCGCTAAACATTTTGACGGTGTTAGAAAATATAAAGATCGCATCCTGGATGTATTAAATGAAATTCTTAACAATCTTAAACAGATCAAAACCCTCAATTTAATGCCTATCTTAAGTCGTAAAATTTCTTCCAACCGTAGTAGCTTTGATGCACAGTTTGATAAACGCTATCTCTACTTAACCGCACGTTATTGCAAGATTCCTATGGTTATTCAAGTGGGTAAGATTATTCTCTATGTCCTCCTTGCAGTCCTTGTTTTTAGGAATCAAATTACTATTGATAAGCTGGTTCTTTTAATTAGTTATTATGAGATGGTTGTTTTAAATACTAATAAAACTCTGGAAGAATTGCTTAATCTCAGTACCTATAATATCCGTCTGCAACGCATTAAATCAATTCTCAGTTACACTAGTTACACAAAAGGCAGTTATGGCGATCTAAATAATGATTATATTAACGGCGATGTCTTATTTGATAATGTTTCTTTTAATATTAGTGGACGTGAGATTCTTAAAAATGTTTCCTTTGAAGCAAAACCCAACGAAATAACCGCCATTGTTGGTCGTCCAGGGTCTGGTAAGACCACTATTATTAATCTACTCTATCGTCTTTATTCTATTAAATCTGGCAATATCTTGATTGATGGTGAATCAATTTATCGTTATAGTAAGAAAGTTTACACTACTAATGTTTCTGGTGTCTTTCAAAAACCACTCATTTTTAAGATGAGTATTCGAGATAATCTTAGTGTCATAAACCGTAGTCAAAAACAACAAATTAATGCCTGTAAACGCGTTGGTATCTATGATAAGATTATTTCTTTACCTCGTGGCTTTAATACTATTTTGAAAGAAGATCGCGGTCTCTTTACTGATGGGGAATTACAAAAATTAGCCATCGCAAGAGCTCTTCTTAGCCAAGCTGAAATTCTTCTCTTTGATGAAGTAACAAGTAATGTTGATCCTGAAACCTCAAAAGAAATAATTAGTATCTTAGAGAATTTAAAAGAAGATCATACTATTATTATTATCACTCATAAACCAGAAATTATGAAAATTGCTGATAAGGTAGTCGTTTTGGATGCTGGGAAGGTTGTAGTAAAAGGGAAAAATAAAGAAGTCTTTGCTAAGAGTCCTCTCTATCGTACATTACGTACTGCCACTTTTGCCAAACCAAGCAGTGATGATGAAAATGAGCACGTCTTAGAGGATAGTTCTTCGGACTTTCTTGGAAATGATGGGTCTACTCTCGAATTAAAATAAAAATACTATGTTAAAATAAACTAGATGTTATCTAGTAAATATCGCTTCCATTCTCGTGGTGGTGTTAAATATACTTATCAAAAAGGGAAGACTATTAGAACCCCAAAACTCTCCCTTGTTTTTGCTGCTAATAAAAAACAAAAACAACGATACGCAGTAGTAGTTTCTAAAAAAGTACTCAAAACCGCTGTCGGTCGTAATCGTATCCGCCGTCGCTTCTATGAAGCTATTCGCCTTGAATTCGATCATGATTTAAAAATGGATTGCATTTTTGTTATCTATTCCAAGGAATTCACTAAAATGGATTTTATTAAGATTAGGCAACAGATTAGGGAATTAATAGATAAAGCCAAGGTTTCCTAAAAGATTTTTTTCTCATCTCTAGTATGCTATAATTAACCAAATGTTTGAGTTAATTGATTTTATAATTGTAAACCCAATTATTAATATATTATTTGTTATCTATAACTACATCGGTGATTTTGGTGTAGCTATGATTATTTTTACTATTCTTGTGAAGTTATTAACCTGGCCACTTGTTAAAAAACAATTTCTTCAAATGAAGTTAATGCGTAAAATTCAGCCAGAACTCACAGAGATTCGCAAGCGCTGCAATGGCAATAAGCAGCTAGAATCACTCCAAATGATGGATCTCTATAAGCGTAATAATGTTAAGCCGTTTACTTCGATCTGGACTCTTCTTATCCAGCTTCCTATCTTCTTCGCAATCTTCTTTGCTATTCGCATTATGGTTGCTCCAACAATTAAGGATAATGTTGAAAAACGGGCCTATCCAGTTGTTGCCGAGATGACCCGTATTGACGAAATTATTAATCTTCAGAAATCGTATCTTGAAAATGTTGAGACTAATACATATAACTTTAAACCTCAGCTTCTAGGTCAGTTAGATCTTTCCACTAAAGCTGGTATTGATTCCTTTAGTTCTATTATTATCTTAGTCTTTGTTCTAGGTTCTGCCTACACTCAGTATCTAATGTCTAGAATGCAAATGCCTAAAAAGAATCAGAAAAATACTTGGAAAAAGATGGTTGAAGACGCTAAGGCTGGTAAAGATATGAATCAGACAGATCTTAATAACATGGTTTCAGGTCAAATGAGCTTTATGATGCCACTTATGATGATTATGGTTACCATTAACTTCCCAGGCGCTCTAGTTATGTATTATCTACTTTCAAACGTTATTGCTATCGTTCAGCAAAAAATCGTCTTTAATCAAGCCGACAATGATATGGATGATAATACTGATCGTGCTATTCTCCGTGAGCTAAAAAAGAAAACCGCTGAAATCAAAGAAGCTGAAGTAATTGAGAATAAAAAGACTGGCACTAGAATTACCCGTATTTCCGCTAAAGATATTAAAAATTCTTCTCGTGAATCCACTTCTAAAAACAAAAATTCCAAAATCGACAACCAACCAGATAACGGTTAGGAGAATAGGAGTTTTATATGAATCGTGATGAATCGATTCGCTTTGCAACAAAATATCTTGAGGATCTTTTATCCTTCTTTGGTATTAACGTGGCAGTTTGGTCTACTATAGATGACGACGTTATTCAATTAAGCGTTCCAAGTACTAGTTTAAATTCACTACTCATTGGCAAGAACGCAGATAATCTGCGTGCTCTCCAACACGTAGTCTCTATGGCTCTTGCCGCCCATAACTCTGACGTTACTAGGGTTAATGTAGATGTTGCCGACTATAAACGTCAACGCGCTGAACGTATTGAGCAAAAGGCTGAAGGTTGGATTCAGAAAGTTCGTGAGACTGGGGAATCAATGACACTTGAACTTAATGCCGTTGATCGTCGTATTGTTCATAAACTCGCTGAAGATTACTCAGATATCACCACACATTCTGAGGGGGAAGGTCGCGCAAGGCATTTAATTATCGAGAAGAAATCTATTTAAAAAAAGCACCACGGAAATCATAAAAAACACCCCATAAGGGGTGTTTTTAGTTCTGCCCTAAGAATCGGCCTTACCAACTATTACTACGAAGTCATAATTTGTTTTATCTATACCCTCTGGTAGTTCATTCGCTGACTTTATTGAGATACCATAATAAGTCTCAAGCTTTTGTTTGGTCTGCTCTTTATTTCCAAGGCTGTACACTAGAACCTTCTCGGTGTAATCACTCTTTGGTGCATTACCAGTTCCAGTTACTATAAATCCAGCTTTTTCAAGTTCTAGCTTTTCATTTGCCGCAATTCCAGATTCATTTGTTCCATTCAGTACTAAAATTCTGGAAGTTGCTGGGGAGTCACTGTAGTCAGCAATCTTTGATTCAAGATACTGTTGGATCTTGGTGTAGTTTTGCGCTCCAGCACTTGGAATTACAAAGGAGATATCAAGTCCACCGACTGGGAAGCTAGCATTTCTTACCAGATCCCCCCCACTCAGTCCAGTTAATGGTGCTGATGCAATATTAGCTGGGTTAAAATTAGAGAAAACTTTTGCAGCAGTTTTGATTTCTTCAATATTTACATTAGTCCTTAGATTATCACCAAGTACATTTACGAGATTAATCATTGCTGGAATATCCATGCCTTTTTCGGCAATTTTGTTCTTAATTGCTACCAATACTTTTTGCTGATTTTCGCCCCTAGTAAAGTCTCCACCCACCGAGCCATGTCTTGCTCTAGCAAGCCCTAATGCTTTTTCACCATCAAGCACTGTTGGTACCCCAGCCTTCATTTTTATGCCAGTGTAATAGTAGTCATTAATATCATCATCAACAGTTACTGTAATTCCACCGAGTGCATTAACGATTTGCACCAACGAACCCCAGTTTACGTGCACATAGTAATGCATTTCCATACCGCTGATCTTTGATAATTCCTTCATTACTGCAGTTGCACCAGCTTCCTCATTTTTGCCATTATTACTTGCACATGCAAATACTTCGTTTATCTTACCAGTATAGCAAGCCTCTCTGCCTACTTTTAAGTCTCGTGGTAAGCTCATTGTTACTGCATTTTTTGCATTTTGATCAACCGACATAATCATTAATGAATCCGTCAATTGAGCCCCATCATGTACCGCATGCCCTTCAGAACCAGTCATGTCATATCCCGATGTTCCAAAAATTGCGATATTAGTACGTCCTTTTGCATCCATCTTTAGTGGAGTAACTTTTTCGGAAACTACTGTTTTTACAAGATCTACTAGACCAGATTTTCCGCCAGTTAGCTTTGATATTAAGCGATCACCATAAAAATATACTGCACCACCAATTCCAAGTAAAATCACTAAAAAGATTGTTAATTTTAGGTGGCGCCTAAAGAAATTCTTCTTCTTAGGTTTATTTTTTTGGGGTTCATCCTCTTCGTTTGTTTCTATTCTGTCACCAAATAAATTATCGGTACCAAGTGCTACTGAGTTCTCTAAAAATGCATCGTAATCTTTCTTTGAAGTCCTCGGTGTTTTCTTTTTAAATAAACCAAATGATTTTCCTGGTTGTGTGTAATTCTTACGATTAGCCCCTTCAATATCTCCTAGCCTTCTGCGGCCGCTAGCACTAAAATCAGATGTAGTTTTTCTTTGATCTACATATTCCTCTTCGTCGTAGTCTTCATTCGCATCTCTAAGCTCCCCATCTGAAAAATCCCAATCTACTGTACGATTGACTTTGTTTATATCTTCATTTTGTCTACGTCGAATTTCAGCCTGTCCTACTAACGGATCATCGCTCTGTGCCATCGACATATTTCTGGCACGAATGTTTTGCTTTCTTAATCTCTCGGCTTGCAATTGTTTTTGTTGCTCTAAGTGTTGTTTTGTAGCATGAGCCTCACCAACCTCAAGTCCAGCTCTAGGGCGCACCTGCTTAGTCGATTTCTTGTTTCTTAAAGGCGAAACCAGACCATCAATATATGAATTACTCATTTTTACCACAAAATCTCCATCTACTATATAATTATAACAAATATGGCACTGAAATTGACTAAAAAGCAGAAGCGTTTAATGGATTTCCTACAGGATTATCAAAATAATCATGATTATTCACCATCTTATCGAGAAATTGCTGCCGGACTCGGTCTTCGCTCTGTTGCCTCTGTTGCTGAACATATCGATAATCTTGTTCAACTAGGTTTCCTCAAGCGCAACCCAGGATCCGCTCGCTCTCTTGAAATTGTCGATCTATCATTTCCGGAAACCACGGCTCTTTTTAAGCAGCGTCTTGAGTTTTGTTCTGATCCTGACCGTGAAGTCTTAATAGAAGCTGCTCAAATTCTTGGCCTCGATCTCGAATCATAAAAACGCTAAGTAATTTAAAAAGACTGTTTATAAAACAGTCTTTTTTATAGCATTACTAAATAACATCTTAAAACTGAACAATAAAATCCATCGCTTTTAAAGAAACCGAACACAGTAATAATCTTATTTTTCATAAAACCGAACATTTAGTACGGTAGATTAAAATTCTTGTGGATAAAATCTTTCCGATGTGAATAACTAAAACCGAACAGTTAAACGTTATTAAAAAATAAACTAGATAAAAACACAATGTGAATATGTGGAAAACTTATACTATGATAAAATGTAAAAAAGGAGGTCTATGGGGTTATTTAATTTTAGAAAAACATCAGCTAATACTTCAAATGGGACAAATAATATACAGAAGACTTCTTTACTTCGTACTCAAGGATTTGAATATTTAAATAATAAAGAAATATACTTAGACAGTGCCTGCCAGTCTCTCCGTCCGCAGTCAGTAATTAACAGCTTGATTGAATATTATCAAACACATAACTCTTGTGGTGAACGCGTAAAATATCAATGGGGAAAAATCACTGATCAAAAAGTCTCCGAAACCAGAGATCATCTTTTACGATTTCTAAAACTCAAGAAAAAAGATTACTTTGTCAGTTTTACTCTTAATACCACTTATGGTCTAAACCTCCTTCTTTCTCAATTTGACGCTAAGGGTGCAGGTATTAAAACTATTGTTACCTCGGATATTGAGCATAATTCCGTTTTTCTTTCTACTCTCCAGTTATCACAAAACACTAAACTTGAGCGACTCGTCTTATCGCGCGAGGTAGATGGTAGTCTTCCAATTTCTGAAATCCCTGATAATTCACTCGTTGTTGTAAATGTTATGAGTAACGTCGACGGTCGCCTTCTGCAAAATCTTCAAGAGGTAGTTAATTATGTCCACCAAAAACAAGGCTATATTATCCTTGATGCCGCTCAGGCTATGGCTCACCATTCCGTTATTCTTGAGCAAACTGAAGCTGACGCTATCTGTTTTTCTGCGCACAAATTATATGCGCCTTCCTTAGGCGTTATGATTATTCGCAAGAATTTTCTTTCCTATATTAAGCCTACTTTTTTGGGTGGTGGTATGATTGATGATGTTGATAAAAACACCTATCTTCCTTCTTTTGAGCATCCCGATAAATTTCATACCGCTTTTGAGCCAGGGTTACAGGCTTGGGGTGAGATTATTGCTCTGAATTCTGCTCTTGATTGGCTCGAGCAACTTGAATCTTCCGCTAAAGACCGTCTCTCCTCTTGTTCAGAAAAACTCTATCAATTTCTCTCTGACCATCCAAAAATTCATTGTCTCAATCAACACCCCTCGACCGTCCTTACTTTTTATTTAGATGATATAGATAGTCATCTTCTTGCCGAAGCCTTAAGTGATCAGGGAATTATGGTTCGTTCTGGTTATTTCTGCGTACATTATTATCTTGACCATAAATTAAAACTCCCACCTTTGTTACGCATATCTCTAGGTTATCAAAATACCGAATCTGAGATCGATCGTTTAATAAAAATTTTAAGTAAGTTCTAACCCATGTATTATAATTAATATCTACTAAAAGGTAATTGAAAGGGAAGTCATGGTTTGTATCGCTGCATTTATTATTTTAAGCCTCATCTCGGTCTTTGTGGGATTCCTAAGTATCTTCAATCGGCAACTAGGACAAAAATACTGGATAGTCTTTAAGAAAGCCTGGCACTGTGTTTTTAAAAAAGTAAGATTGCAAAAATGTGATACTAACTTTAAGGATGATGTGAAGAATACTCTTTTAAAGCGGGTAGTCTTAAAGAATCCAAAACTCCTAAAACCAGCCAGCCTTCTAATCGAAGCTATCTCTGTTTTAATTGTTTTTATTACCGTTTGGTCCTTTGTTATTGCAATTAAGTCACTTCTTGCTCTCTGGGTTTTTGGTACTTGTAATGTGTCCCATCCTAGTCAATGTGGTCTCGGGGCAGAGTCTTGTAGTATTGATAAGTCCGAGCCAACTGATCTTGTTGGTAAAATTGGTCGAAGTTTTTCGGAATGGGGTGAAATCTTTTCTGCCATTCCTGATCGTCTAAAAACCTGGCAAGAAAAAGAATATTTTATTTCTGTCAGTATCCCCCTAATTAATTTAACCGACAATAGTGAAGATCAATCAAAATATCAGACTCAATCAAAGCAACTTCTCGACTTTTATCAAAATCATAATATTCCCACATCTCAAAATATCGCTATTAACCTAGTCGATCCAGGTTGTGTCATTTGTATGCAATCATACCGTAATCAAAAGCAATCTGGTTTTCTTGACCGTTATTTTACTGTCGCTAATCTCTATGCTATTCCCAATACTTCCGGTGGTTATAAATTTGAAAACTCTAAACTTGTCACTGACTATCTCAATACTTTAGTTTTTCTTGTGCAGGATTATTTAAAATCTCATAACAGTGAAATCACTACAGAAATGTCAAATCTTTTACGTCTGCCCACTAGACTTCTTGATCGTCTCTATACCGAATCCAAAGATAATCGAAATTATATTGAATATTTCAACTATACCTATGATGCAAACCAGGCCCTTACCGAACTTAATCAGTGGGCCAGTGATTTTGGACTTAACTCTCACTGTCGACAATTAATAGCCGAAGTAGTTTATTCTAGACATCAACAGCGCTTTAACCAAGATGGTATAAAAAATATTACTGCCATCAATTCTCAAGACTCAAAAAAGTTATCTGCTCAAAAATCACAATTAAATCAAAATAGGGAAGAGTTCTCAAATAAACTCAATGTAGCTGACCAAGAAATCCAAGAGCTTGTTGAGAAAAAGATTAAGGCTAAAGGTATTCCTGTTGAGCTTTATGATCAGAAAAAGCACAACGGTCTCTTCAAGCTCTAGTTAAAATTCTCTTAACTACCTCTAAAATAAAAATATCAGGTATAATGAAAATATTATGGAGGTTAAAAGAATAGAAAAGCAGAGGAATTATTCTCTTGATTTTCTACGTATCGTTGCGATTTTAATGATTATTATTTTTCATGTTTGTTATAAAGCTCTTATTTTTGACAATCTCAGTGGATTTAATAAGTTAATTGTTGCCTTCTTTCTACATTTTGGTGAGATTGGTGTTAATCTTTTTATGTTCATTACTGGTTTCTTTTTATATAAAAGTAGTAGTAGCAAAACCCCAAAGATCATCCGCCTAATTTATGATATTTGGTTTTATTTTATCTTGAATATTATCCTCTGCGTCGTAGTCAAGGGTAGTTATATCGTCGCACTTAGTACGTTCTTTCCGACCAGTCTCGGATACTTTTGGTATATCACATGTTATATCTGTATTTTAATTTTTTCTCCTTATCTTAATCTCCTAATTAAGAATCTTGAACAAAAAGATCATCGTAAGCTACTAATAATTTCTCTCATTATCCTCTCAGTTATCCCCACTATCAGTGGTCTAGCTGTTGGCAATGTTGAGAATGGATACATCTATAGTCGTTTTATCTGGTTAATTTTCTTATATTTTCTTGGCGCTTATATTTCAAAATATCAAGATATTGATCGTTTACTTAAAAATGATCGTGAGTTCTTCATTAAGTCTAATATCTTTTCGGTGCTTATTACCATTGTCTTTATCATTATTTTTAAATACCTCTCTACTCCATTCATGCCAAAAATCCCGATGTTTTATATGTGGCCACCAAACTCCATCGTAGTTTTTCTCATGAGTCTTAGTTTATTTATGATTTTCGTTAAAACTAATCTTACAAAGAAGACTAAAAACATTGGTTTCATGGAAAGAATTTCAGAGCACACTCTTGGTATTTATCTGCTTCATGATTCACCTTATAATTATCTTATCTTTGCTAGTTTCTTTACTTGGTTTCAGGGGTTTAGTGCTTCTAAGAGTCTCGTCTTTTTAATTATTCTTCTTACTGTCCTTGTTTTTATTGTGGGTTTAATCGTTTCAATTATTAAAAAAATCACCGCCGACCGACTATATCAAGTAGTCTTTGATAAGATCGAGCAGAAATTTAAAGCATCCTCAACCTCTTTTCACTTATAAAAACACTCTCAATATGCTAAAATATAACCATAAAAGGTATATTGATATGGCAAAACGAGCAACAAGAAAACAACAAAAAAATAAAGCCCCGATCTTTATTATCTTCTTTTTTATTCTTGCCATCATCGCTACAATTATTGTCTTGAAAATTTTTAAAATCATAGACCCTAAGGGTAAGAACTCCTCAAGCTCCGAAACAGCAGAAATTGTTCACCAAAAAACTGATCAACCCTCTACTAATATTAAAAACCAACCAATTCATACCGAAGATGGTACAAAGGAAGATGCCGAGGCTGGTCGTACTCCAAAAACCCCAGAACAATATGAAGGGCAGGATGTTAATCAGCTAGATAAACTTACTGGCACCATTACTTATTCCGAAAAATCAGGCGATAAATATCGCATTCGTGTCAACATTAATCAGTTCTTAAAACTTCCTGGTACCTGTAAACTCACCGTTACCTCAAGTAATAATGTTGTATATTCTCAAACTGTCAGTGTTGTCTCCAACCCTTCCTCTGGTAGTTGTGAAGGTTTTGATATCCCACTTTCTAGTATTCCATCAGGTGATCTTAGTGTTAAAATTGAAATTAACGCAAATCAAAAAACAGGTTTAATTGAAGGAAGAATCACTAATAAATGAAGAAAAATCTTGTACGAATTATTCCGGAAATTACGGAAAGAAGAACAGAACAGAGTACTCAATCTCCTGTCCGTTTTTCATTCTCTAAAACCTCAAGGAATATTTTAGCTCTTGTTTTTGTTTTCTTTATGATTTCTGCTCTCAGTTTTCTTCTTGCCAAAAATTTCAAAGAGTCACAAGCCTATGATATTTCAAAATTTAGTGCAGGTAATATTATTTCTGACTATACCATGTCAAATACTGAAACGATGAATGAGCAGCAGATTCAGGAATTTTTAACTTCCAAAAACTCCTGCAATGATCGCAATATTCAACGTGCCGCCAACTATCCAGGTTATCAATACCATATTGAAAACAGTAAGTTTGTCTGTCTTTCCGAAGAAACATTTGAATATAATGGCGAGAAACAAACTGCCGCCAGAGTCATTTATCAAGCCAGTCGTGATTTTCAGATTAATCCACAGGTTCTCCTCGTCTTGATTGAAAAAGAGCAAGGCCTTATTAGTGATACTTGGCCAAATCATATTCAGTATCGTAGTGCAACTGGCTTCGGCTGTCCTGATACTGCTGCCTGTGATGCTAAATATTATGGTTTCCGCAATCAAGTTAGAAATGCTGCTAAACTCTTTAGGGATGTCCTAGATGGTGGTTATACGAATTACCCAGTTGGCGAAAACTTTATTTATTACAATCCAAATTTCTCCTGTGGCGGCTCCAAGGTGTATGTCGAGAATCTTGCCACTTCTGCCCTATATCGCTACACGCCATACCAACCAAATGCCGAAGCTCTTAAAAATTATCCAGGTACTTCATATTGTGGTGCTTATGGTAACCGTAACTTCTACATGCTCTTTGTTCGTTGGTTCGGTGATCCTACCATTTCAAAACAAGTTATTAAATTTAAGACCATTGCAAGACCAAATGCCACGGCTAATCAACAGGGAATTATTCAAGATGGTAAATACTTTCTCTCCACAAGTCTAGATTCAAAATTCTATCTCGATGTCCAGTATGCCAGTAAAAATGAGAATGCACTTGTACAGATGTATTTCCAGTGGTCTAAGGAAAATCAGGCTCAACAGTGGCAGTTTACTCATCTTGGTGATAATATTTACACTATCAAAAGTGTTCTTTCTAACAAGAATCTTTCATATAGTTTTGACGATATTCTAAATAAGCCACAATTAAAGCTCACCACCGAAAACCTAGATGACTGCTCCAATCGCTGGAAAGCAGTTAAAACTAATAATCAATTTACTTTCTATTCTTCCTGCGATGAAGTCAGAAGTTTAGCCGTACGTGGTCATCATGTTACTTATACTACTCCAGTTGAAATTAATACTTCTACTAATCCAACAGTTCAATCCGAAAACTGGCAACTCGAGCCAGTCAACCCCACCCCAGTTAAACCTCTCATCGAAGACGGCAACTATTATATTAAAACCTCTCTCAACCCAAACTTCTATCTTGATGTTGCTTTCTCTAGTCCCGCGGATTTTGCGAAAGTCCAACTTTATTCTCAATGGTCTAAAGAAAATAAAGCTCAGATTTGGAATATTAAGCACCTTGGTAATAATAAATATCAAATCAAGAGTACTCTTTCAGATAAACTTCTAAGTTTTAATCCTAACAATGTTTCAAACAACGAACCAGTTTTTCTCCTATCAGAAAGGAATAACAACTGTTCACAAATTTGGCAGGCCGAACAAGTAGACGGTGGCTTCTTCTTCCATACTACTTGCAACGAACAGAAAGCTCTCGATGTTAATGGTGCTCTTGCTTATTATGGTACTCAAATTCAAATCTGGGATAAATGGTCCAACACCAATAAAGCTCAGATCTGGAGTTTAGAGAAAACACTTTTCTAGAACCTCTTTTCTTCCTCTATCGTGCTATAATTAAAGCATGATGAAGGTAGATAAATCTTGTTTAAAAAACTGTATTTTAATATCCGGAACCGATCAGATTCTCTCGCAAAAAATTGCTGACAACCTTGGTCTTAAACTAGCAAATCGCACTTCGGATACATTTAGTGACGGGGAAGTTCACGTCCAAATTCTTGACGATATTCGAGGTAAAGACGTCTTTATTATCCAGTCTACCAACCCCCCTATCGATCAACATCTTTTTCCAGTTTTACTTCTAGCAGATGCCGCAAGGCGTGGATTTGCTAAGAGTATTAATCTGGTTATCCCTTACTTTGGTTATTCTCGTCAAGATCGTATGGCTGAGCCTAATACTCCTATTAGCTCCAAGGTTATCGCCGATATCCTACATTCCGTCGCTGTAAATCATGTCATTACAATCGACCTTCACTCCGCTCAGACTCAAGGATTCTTTGATATGACCATCGAAAATATTACCCTAGAAAAGAATTTTGCCGACTATATTGAAAAGCATTATAAAAAAGATTCTTTTGCTATTGCTTCACCGGATGCGGGTGGTGTTAAGCGTGCCCGCAAGATTGCCGATCTAGTTCACTGTAATGATGTGATTATTATTGATAAAAACCGTTATGTTAAAAATAAAAGTAAAGTCATGAATATTATCGGTGACCCTAAAGATAAGAATATTATTATTATCGATGACATGATCGATACTGCTGGTACTATTTGTCATGCTGCTGCTGCCCTTAAAGAAAAAGGCGCAAACCATGTCAGCGTCATGGCTACTCATCCAGTTTTTAGTGGTAACGCTTATGAGAATCTCAGTAAAGAGGATATTGACAAAATTATTGTGACTAACACTCTCACTGTTAAGCCAGAACTTACCAAGGTTGACTTTATTGATATTTCAGAAATTCTTGCCGAAAATATTTATCAAATTTTTAGTCATAAATAGGGAATTACATGCAAAAGATTAAGAACATCATCAAACTTCTCCGTCCAAAACATTCAATCAAAAATCTTTTAATTTTTCTTCCGTTAATTTTTGGACTTCGTAATCTTACTTTTCAAGATTTCCGTAGCTGTATTGCCGGTTTCTTTGTCTTTTGTCTGGTTGCTTCCTCAATTTATATTATTAACGACTATAAGGATATTGAAAAAGATCGCCTGCACCCAGTCAAGAAAAATCGCCCGCTAGCTAGTGGCGCTGTTACAAAGAAAGAAGCTTGGATTACTCTAGCTATTCTCCTAATCTTAGCCACCACTATTTCATTAATTTTTCATTTCTCCTGGGTTTCCATTGTGCTCATTGTTGCTTATTTCTTCCTTAATTTGTTTTATTCTCTTGGTCTTAAGAATATTCCAATCATTGATATTTCTATTCTCGCTTCGGGTTTTCTCATCCGCCTCTTTCTTGGCAGCAGTCTCACTAATATTGCTATCTCCGCCTTGTTATATCTAGTTGTTTTATCCGGAGCATTCTATCTAGGTATCTCTAAACGCTATAACGAAATTACTAAAACCGGCAGTCAAACCAGGGCTGTTCTTAAAAAATATAACGCTGATTATCTCAAGTCCATCATGAATATGTTCTTGATGTTAATCATTGTTTTCTACACCGAATGGTGTATTAATGCCAATACTTCCTATCGTGATCTCTATCTCATTAGTGTCCCTCTTCTTATTATTCTAATGATTTCTTATATCTACACTGCCGAAAAGGATAAATATGGTGATCCAGCCGATGTAATTATGAAAAATAAGCACCTCGCTCTTATGGGGCTTATCTTTGTTAGTTATTTAATGGTCATTATTAGGCTCTAATATGAATGTTTATGATTTTGATAAAACCATCTATGACGGTGATGCTTCCTTAGATTTTTGGAAATATAAAGTCCGAAAGGAGCCGCTCTTATTAGGTTATCTTCCATACCAAGTCTTTTCAGCTTTTCTTTTTAAGGCTAAAATTATTAGTCGTAAAGAATTTAAGCAGCGTTTCTTTATTTTTCTAAGATCCATCCATAATTTAGACCTGAGTAATTTTTGGGATCACCATCAATCCAAAATTAAACCATGGTATCTAAAACAGAAGCAACCAGACGATCTTATTATTTCAGCATCACCAGAGTTCATTCTCAAAGAAATGACAGATCGCCTTCAAATTTCTCTAATTGGTACCAAAATGAATCCTAAAACAGGAAAAATCACTGGCGAGAACTGCCGTGGTGAAGAAAAAGTTCTTCGCTTCAAAAGGCAGTACCAAGACGCCTCAATCAATCAATTCTACTCAGATAGTCGAAGTGACACTCCGCTAAAACTCTTAGCTAAGGAATCATTTCTTGTTAAGAAGGATCAGCTTAGTCCTTGGCTTTAAACTAATATCCAAATTTATCTCTTCAAAAAATTAAAAGCCCATATGGGCTTTTAATTTAATATAAAGCTCTTCCCCAGAAGAAAACATGTGGATGTTTTTCTTTTGCTTCGTCGTCGATTTCTCGCTTTAGAAATTCAAAATTACTTCCGTCTGCCTTCACAATCTTATGATCCAAAAGATTATAAAATACGCCCATATAATGATTATTAATTACTACTTTACTTTGTGGATTTTTTTCAATATAGGCTCTCGCTTCCATTAACTCTGTCTTAACTATGCGGTTATCCCCTGGTGTAATCGCTCTGAAATATAGAAATGGTAATTGATTTAAGAAAATAGTTACCACAAGCATTACTGACAATATCTTCGCAAGACGATCTTCCGGCTTCTGGTTCATTCGTCCTAATATAATTGCTAAGGCTATTGGGGTTAGTAGGTAAATATTTGGTGCGTACCGAGCCCACCAGTTTTCCGTAGGTAATACCAAATAAAGCAAAATACTTATTAAGACGCAACTAATAATAATTTTATATATAGCCTCGTCAGCCCCAGACTCCTTCTTATTTTTAAAAACAGTAACCAAGTATCCAAGAATTATTGCAATACTTAAGATGAAGATAAAGCTATAGAAAATACCAAAACCGCCAATTCGTGTATCCGTAATATTGAGACTATTAATCTCTTCATTATTCCAAGTTAGTGGAATTTTATATTCAAGTGCCTTCCAAGAATATAACTGCACATTGTCACTTCTTGAAAACACAGAAATCAATAGTTTTTCAATCTGATTTTTATTCATTAATTCCGCAGGTTGCATTGTTGTGATAATATCCGAGCGATTATCGCCAAGTAGTGGATAGAAGGGGTTCTTCATCGTAAGTGTATTTTTTACATAGCTAGTACTTCCAATCACCAAGATTGAGAAAAGTATCGAAAATATTGTCATTCCAAACAACTTATAATAGTCGGCAGCCTTAATTTTTTTCTGTACCATAAGGATAGTTAAATAGATTGCCAGTGGTAAAATACCAACTGCGACCAGCAGGATACCAGTTAGTTTCAGATTAGCTAAAATACAAATACTAAAGAAGAAGATGAATAATAGGTCAGCCGTAATTCGTCTGTTCTTTATTAGCTCAAAAGTGATCAAGCTAATCGTTGCAATATAAATATAGAAGGTAATGGCTAGATTTCCGTCGATGTAGAAACTGAAAAATTGTGAAATCACTACTGGCGAAAATACTGTTACACAGGCTAAGATCATGCTTTGTAAATTCTTAAATTTAAATCGTTTAAAATAATTTACCAGTATAAATAATGCTCCGCCAATCAACAGGAAATTCAGTGACTTTGCCGTCTCAATATTCCCAAATACACGGTAGACTGTAGCTCCAAAAATCCAACTTAGATTTTGATAATGGTCTATCCAGGTAAAAATCTTAGCTCCTCGAATATGAAAGATATTATCACTATAATCTTCTGCTGTTTGATAAATTGGATTCCACCCATGCGCCATCATTCCAATCGCTCCCTTATGATAGCTATTTCCATCATAGGAGGAGTCATAAATCTTACTAGCCACAAAAATCGCTCCAAACAACATTACCATAAATAAACCAATACTTAGTAGTTTATTTATCTGTGACTTACTATTCTTTGCCCCGATCAAGGTAAAGGCAATTAAAGTAATAATTAATGAGGACCAAAAATTAATAACCGAGATATTTAGCCTAAAGCAGAAGAGAATCACTGAAACCAGTACATCAACTACAATAAAGCCAATTAGTAACAATCCAGTACCGTACAATATTTTAAATAGTCTCTCAAATTTCTTCATAATCTCTCCCTTCTTATTTTAGTATAAATCTTGTAAAGAAATTCTGTCCCACTTCATATTTTGTAATAAAATTCTTGATGAAAACCTTTGATTCATTATGCTCGAAGTTTGCCAGAGAACCATAGTCATCACTCTCAAAACGGTACACTGAGGCTTGTTTGTAAGTATATACTAGTGAACGATTAATTTCTGTCAGATTTGTCGGGAGAGACAATAGGAGTATTAAGTTAACAATCCATAATCGATATTTCTTTACCGTCTTGTCTAGATAGAAATTTACGGTCTCAATAAATAATAGAATCATAATTGGTATTGTCGATCGATTGCCGAAATCTGCTCCTCCACCAAGATAAAAGAGCGGTAGAATTGTTAATAAAATAATTGCAAACAGCACCGTGCTTCTGTTCTTCTTTGTTAAGATTGTCAAGAAAATCGAAACTTCAAACACTAAATAAACTGCATAAGATAGTAGATATTCTCTGAGGGGAACAATATATGTCCTAGAAAACGTCAACCCCACAGTACTCGAGTTTTGTTTATATAGGAATAAAATTGGTATAACACTTAGTGCCGGAATAATATTCTCAAAACAACAAGCTTTCTTAAAAGTCGCCGAAAAACTCTCTTTTTTTGCATCAATTATTAGCTCACGTATCATTATTAATAAAAGACCTACCGTGGGTAGCGGTGCAAAAGCTACTGCAAGTGATAAATATAATCCAAAAAGCCTTATATTTTTGTTATTCATTAGTAGCATAGTGACAATCCAAATTGGAATCGCTTGGTGGAAGACCCAAAACCAATACGTGAAAAAACCATGAAAGGAGAACATCTGTAATGGTGTATCAATGTAATTGATCATGTTAGGAAATTCAAAGCTTCCACGAATTAATAATCGGTCAAAGAAATAGGCTAGAAAATCAACTCCTGTTATCGCAATCAAGATTAACAAAATTTTTAAACTTGCTTTCTTAAAAAACCGAAAAATCAGATAGCAAATCGCCACTACTCCAAAATATAAATAGAAGAATAAAAAGAGTGAAGCCACTGTATAACTCTTACTAATTTTACCCACTGCTGCTGCCGGTAAAAACCAAGCCAAATAATAGGATAGCAGTCCTCGCTCTGACCCGATATATTCTGCTTCTTTAGAATCAGCTTCAAAATCATACTTCACCGGCCATTTATGATTGATCATGTCATGAAGCAAAGCATTTCGACTATTATAATCCCAGTTCTGAAACATTAAACCGCCTGCTCCTGAAATAATATTTAATCCCAGAATCACCACTAAGCTTAAAGTAACTACTTTAATATTAAAGATTTTTTTATATTCTTCTAAAGTTCTAGTCTGAATACTTTTATAAAATATCACTAATCCATAGATAGCCGCCAAGATACAGGGAATTGCCACATATACTTTGAACCAGAACCATAGCCACATCAAAATTGGTACCATTAAGAAGATATAAATGAGTAATAAAATTGTTTTATCAACCTTCTTGTAGAAGTTCAGCCAGTTATTCTCAGTTTTCATTGTTACTCCCTATTATTCAACATTAGAAACATCTCAGAGGCATGCCAAATACTAGATAGTCTTGGCCCCCTCTCATGACTATAGTGTTCATTGATCAGTTTTTGTTCTTCCGCCTCAGCTTCGGTTAATTCACCATCAAAAGTTAATGGGTATGCTTCATCCAAAATTGTCGTCAAGCCATAATGACCAGGTTCTTGATGTACGCTCGCCCATTCTTTTGCTGGATGCATTGGATCTACAATATTGCCATGTTTGGCTTCTTTATAATCATTTAACCACCAAGTTAATCCCAGGTATTTATCAGACTTTCCCAAATTAAAATCATACCCAAGCTCAATCTTGTTTTTTCTCGCCCCGTTGATTAATAGGGCGGTCGGATAATAGCCCATTTCTTCTTCATCAACCTTGCCAGTAAATTCTCCGTCGATGGTCTTTTGTTTTACTTCAGTACGAATCTTATTTATCAAATCTTGTCGATTATTAGTAATCGCGCCGAGTAGATAAAGTAACTGGCCAGGATTATCTGCAGACTCTACGCATTTCGATTCATTTTTTTCTAATTTATTACGGCAATCGTAAATAGAACTAATCTGTTTCATCCAATCTTCAAACAGCCAAGTATTCTTAGTTTCTTCAAGCACCATAGCTGCCATCATACCTTCCCGGTATAATCCAGATTCATTTGTTTTTGCTATTAATGTTGTTCTTGGTTTTCCTTGGTTAATATTTACCAAAATTTCTTGATGTAGAACTTTTAGGATTCGACCTATTTTAGATTCTTCAAAGTTAGGCAGATTAATCTTGTTCTTGCTGGTAGAGATAGTTTCATTTGTAATATTTTCAACAAGTTTTGTTTCACGATTATTAAGTCTATCATCTTCCCATTGGTTGTAGTTATTCCAGTCCTCCCAAATTCTCGCCATACGTCCTTTTTCAATATGTACGCCGGTTTCATCTTCATAAATTCTTGTAATTTTACCAGCCTGGTCAAGTAATAACACGGTGTACATGTTTGGGATAATCATCTCGTGGGTAAAATCAAAACTTCGAACTGTTTGCTTAGTCTGTAAGTCAATTAATTTACCTTTTTTATAAATCATCTTCTTGCGATCGCCCATGCCAAAACTAAAGAAGTCCGAATTCTTTTTGTGGCTGATTTCATATTTTTGAACAAAATATGTCTGAGCTCTTAGTGGTACATCAAGTTCATATAGATACTCGGCTAACTCATTCGTCATTTGTTTTGTAAAATCATTTCTCAAAAATGGCTTATAATCAACCCCCGCTCTGTCTAGTGCTTCAATATTTTTTATCTCACGATTGTTTAGGTATCCAGAGAATGAAACCCATCCGACTAGGCTTACTATAACTATTACCACCCCGGCCACTACTTTTAGCTTCACCTTCCTAATTACCACTGCCGCAAGAATTACTAAGCTTAATATAATTAATATTAGGATATATTTTGGCATTGTTGCCTTGAAGCCAAATTTAGCGTGAACTTCTTGGAGATATTTTATAATACCAACCACCTGTAGGAATATATAAGCAGTTATCACCTGTATTTTGTATTTTACAAAGAAGTCGCGCACGTAATTTAAGAATTTCGTTTTTTCATCCAAATGCGTGAAGATATAAAATAAGATTGCAATAATTAAGAAATTGTAATGTAGCACATACAGAAAGCTTTCGTATGGATTATAGAAGATATGTAATACAAAATTAAAACCATAGGCGAAAAGTAAGGCAAAATAAATTTTTTCCTTAAAGATTTTTCGTTTAGCAAAGAAATAGTAAAGATTGATTAAACTAAAAATCCCAAAGCACGCTATTCCCAACACGTTTATCAAATTATTTTTTCCTAGAACTAAACCTCCTAGTAGTCCGAATTGATATACAAATGAGGTGTTCATTTGAAATATCACACGTTTAGTGCTCCAGGTTTTTTCAATGTATGTAAATTCTTCAGAATTTTTATCCAGCAAAAAGCCATTAATGTTTGAAGTAAAGAAATTATTTGCAGATGGCCAAAGAGTTTTTTGAATATCAGCTAACATCACGGTGATCGAAAGTACGACTAGGAGAATCGAGCTAAATTTAATAAATTTACACTTTACGTTCTTATTTAAAAAGATAATTATGCTAAGTAAAATTAAGAACTGTACAATATTAGTTAAAGTAAAAGCTAAGCTAAAAATCCCCGCGACCACTAATAGCGCATAATCTTTTAACTCTAGTTTTTTATCAATTAGACCAACCGCAATAACCCACATCACCATTAAGCCAAACTGTGAAAATACGTAAGTTTCGAAAATAGAATTAAAGGCTACTTGTGTAAAGGATAATGCCAAAATAACTGTTGCAGCTAAACAAGTTTTTTTACTTATTCCAAGCTTCTGCATAAAACGATAGAATAATGTTGCACTCAGTGCTCCGATGGCTGCCTCGAAAATTACTGCAGCTACAATTACTCCAGTAAATCTCCCGAGTAATCTTACAAAAGGTTGCGTTAATATTACAAACAATGGATGTACTGAGGTTCGATAATGTAGTCCTTCTTGCATGGTCATATCTTGTAGTACACGTGGTGTATCGCCGCCATAAAACACGTCGGTCTCTGTTCCGTTTGTAATTAGGTTTACAAAAGAGAGTAGGAACAGATTGATGGTAAAGATTATTGTAAATATTTTTAAAAATTCTTTAATCTTGTCGCCGTGGTTTTTTAGAAAATCTTTTATCTTCATCTTCAACTCTTTCATCTTATTGTCCCTTACTCCACCTCGTTATTTTTTTAGAATTCTTCCTTCATCTTCTTAATAAACGCTTTCCAGCTATGCCTCTCTTCAAGTAGCTTCTGCGCCTCCTTCACATACTCTTCGTATTTTTTCGGGTTCTTTCTAAAATCTTTCAGTCTCTTTACGTAACCATTAACATCTCTAATTTCTTTGACTAGGGAACCAGTCTTTCCATCCTGGATGAATTCATGTACTCCACCATCATTGCTTGCTAGAATTGGTAACCCCGCTGCAGTCGCTTCAAGTAGAATATTTGGCACGCCATCACCCACACTTGTGTAAAGTAAAATATCATAATTTTCGGTTGGTAAGTTTGAGAAGCCATCAAACGCACCGCAATAATTAATTACTGGTATGCCATCAAAGAAATTTTTATCCACGTCGTCTGAAAATGCTCCAAATACATCAATTTGAAATTCCTTTGAATCCAGCTTGTTTGCGATCAACTTGATCATATCTGGCATTTTTTCTCTTGTTACTCGACTCGCCCAAAGTACCTTCACTTTTTTATTAGCCTCAGCATGATGAACTGGCTTTATTTTATCCATGATTGGTTGATACTGCACCTTGAATAGTTTTTCATCCAATGCATTTTTTTCAACCGATTCTTCGACAAAAGTTTGATTATCTGTAAAGATCTTCTTTACTACCGGATAAATATCAAAGATGAATGGATCATCAAAAGAGAAGCGGCAAGTAAAATTACTCTCTGGTATAAAACAAGATGCGAATACTGAAACGGTTAATTCATAATGATTCTTGATTAACTCTTGATGCTTATATGCCCATGCATACGCATATTCTGAGTTAATAATATGTAGTCTCTTGCACTTAAGCTGTGTAATTACTCTTGATAACAGCTCATCTTTTTCATAAGGTGGGAGTCCTTCCGCCAGTTTACCAAACTCAATCAAATCGGTATTTTTTGGCAACATTTTAGCCCAAACATTTTTATTTGGTAAAGTAGTAATGACTGTGAATTTAGAACCCGGATGAATGTCCTCTATCGCCTTCATCATATTCAACATCACCTTGTCCGCACCACCACGTACTACCCAAGGTACCATGAAAATATAATCAGATACATGAGTCACCGACTGTGCAATCTTAAGATAAGTTTCTCCAATTATTGAAAGGTCACTTGGGTCATAAATTTGAGTTCTCTTTAAAATAAATGGGTATGGATAAAGTTGAGTCTCAAGAGGATTAATTTTTACCCATTCTCTCACTACGAATTCCGGGATTTTTTCGAGTTTATTTTTCTGATTAAATTTATTCAAAACCTTTAAAGTTAGTTTTGCTGGTGGTGTAATGAAATAATTTAAGAAATTATTGTCTCGAATTTTCTTATATAATTTATAACCTTTTCTCTTTAAAGAAACTTCAACTGGAACGTCAGCGTGCGAATTTGCCCGAAACTCGCGTACCTTCGCAAAATCAAAAAGGTCCACGTATGGAATAATCTGATGCATATTATTACTAGAGGAAAGTCTTGAATTATTTGATCTACGGTAAAAAAGAACCGTTTCTTTTGCAATTATGTGCTTAATTCCAGCATTTGTTGTTTCCACATTAAATACATAATCTTCGTGAGAATAGCCTCCAACTAGGTGTCGATAAGGGAATTTTAATAGTGTAGAGGTTTTTGCCATTAGGATTGCACACCAACGGTTTTCTCCTAGTAGTATAATTGTGTCTTTTTCGCGCGGCAAGGTTTCCGTCTGAATAGTTAAAACGTTATTTACCTCAGTGCCGAAGGTTAAAATACCTTCCGGATGTACAATCACTTCTTCAGTTGCACCAATTAGTGCCCCATAAGCCACGACTAGCCAGTTGTCTGATATTAAGTCATCTCCATCGAGAAAAGTTAAATATTCACCACTAGCTTTCTGTGCTAGGAAATTACGAGATGGTCCAGGGTCGCCAAAGTTGTTTTCATAAATTACTACATTTGGCATCTTTGCGTATCGTTTAAAATAATCTTTGGTGATCTGGTCACCGTTATCGATATGGATCAAGATTTCGTAACTAATCTTTTTTTCTTCGAGCTTCTTGGTTGCCTCAAGAATACTTCTCATCGTTTTGTGCGCCACCAACCCTTCGTTGTGCGCAGTGACTGCCACCGTTAAATCGTACCTCTTCATATTAGCTTGTATTATAGCATAGTGTATCTAATGTTATAATTAACCCATGAGAAAAGACGCCAAAAAGTCATCTTCGAGTGCAAAAATTGTCATTATCCGCAATACCTCCCCACGAGTTTACGGAGGCGGCGAAACCTATCAATTAACTCTTTCCAGTCTATTGTCGACTCATTCTTATCAACCGATTATCTTTAGTTCTTCAGAAAAACTCCTTGAGAATAGTAGGCGATCTAGTATCTCTTGTCAGCGGGCCCCCTTCCTCAAGCTTCAAAACTGGAGTGGTCTAAAAAACTTTCTACTTCCGCTCTATTTTCTGTGGCAACTCTACCTCTATTTTTGGTATCTCCATCAATTTAAGAATCTAAAGCCCAAGACTGTAATCGTTGAGTCTCGCGATGATTATCTTGCCGCCACGCTTGCGGCTAAAAAATTAGATATCCAAACTCTTTGGATCGATCACATGGATTTTCGTAGTTGGGTCCTTCAAAACGTTGAGAAGAAATACAAGAACTTTATTGGTAAAAGAATTTTGAAAGTTGCTCGCCTTGTTGATCGCATTATTTTTATTTCAAATTATGAACGTCAATTTTTTGAAGAACTCATCAAAAAGACTTCGTTACCACCTTTTCAAAATCTAACCACTATCAAGAATGGCGCCATCGATTCTTTTGATGAATATCAAAAAATATCAGTAACTCCACAATCGTTTATCTATCTAGGCCGCCTTGAAGAATACAAGGGAATTAAGGAATTAATTGCCGCCTTTCAGGAAATCTCATCAAAGCATAAAGATGCCACCCTGCATATTTATGGTACCGGACCACTTGCTGATTACTGTAAGCAACATCAAACTTCACAAATTATCTATCATGGTTTTACCGACCAACCCCTCGCTAAAGTTGCGGCCGCAGAAATTTTCGTCCTACCATCGTATATTGAGGGTCTGAGCCTCGCATTGATTGATGCTACCATGCTAAAAAAGGCCATCATTACAACTAATATTGATGGCAATCCTGAAGTCGTCCAGGATTCTTTAAATGGGCTTCTTGTGCCCGCCAAAGATCAGCAGGCCCTTGCCCGCGCAATGAATAAACTTTTAGAGAACCCCACCCTAGTTCAAGAATTCGCCAGAGCCTCCAGAAAGAAGTATCTTAGAGATTTTGATTTTTCAAAAACTATTAAAGAACAGCTAATTCCAATAATAGAAGGTAAGAAACATGTCTAAAAAACCATTAATTTCAGTTATTGTCCCAGCTTATAATGTTGAAGAATATCTCGCTGCCTGTCTCGACTCTATTCTTCGGCAAACCTTTTCAGATTATGAAATCATCCTTATTGATGACGGTTCCACTGATCATACTGCAGAAATTATTTCACAATATTCTTCTAATCCGCGTATTAGAGTTCATACCCAGCAAAATTCTGGTATCTCCGTTGCACGTAATCAGGGAATTAAAATGTCTCGTGGTCAATATATTTGTTATATTGACAGTGATGATATTATTACTGAGACATATCTCGAAAAGCTCATTACTCCACTCATCCAGAATCCTGAAATTGATATTACTGTATGTGGTTATCAAGAGGTTTATCAGACTCATCGTTCTCATCATATCCCATCCCCTAGAATCTCCTCTGGTTTTCAAGCTACTCAAGATTTTCTTATTAAGCAGCAAGATCTTGATATCCTAATTTGGAACAAAATGTATCGTAAGAATTTATTTACATCTCATCATATCCTCTATCCTGCTGGTCAAATTCATGAAGATAATCTCACGACCTATAAGTTATTTTCTGTTGCAAAAAATATTCAATATTTGAAAGAAGAACTCTATTTTTATCAACGCAGAAATTCCTATATCACTAAAAACTTTACTTCCGCTGAAAAAACTATAATCCGCCTTCAGGCTAAAGAACAAATGGCTAAAGAGGCAAAAATATTTCTCGCAACTCCTGAATACAAACTTATCTGCAATGTAGCACTAATTTTAGCGTACTTTGCCTATATCGATAACTCAATTACTCATCATATTGACCGAAAGTATTATAATCTATATCGTGAAAAGGCGCTCCGTGCTCTCATGATTAATAAAAAAAATCCCTATCTGACTAAAAAACTTCGTCTCTATTCCGTCCTGCTCTCCACTTCAAAGGGCTTTCTTTATCGTCTGTTTCGCAAAATTACCCTAAAACAGGTATAATATAGTTTAAAATCACCAAAAAGGAGTTAACATGAAAATTCTCGTCACCGGTGGTACCGGCTATATCGGCTCCCACACTGTTGTCGAACTGCAAAATCAAGGACACCAAGTCGAAATCCTCGATAATCTTTTTAATAGCAAGATTACTGTTCTCGATAAAATCAATCAAATTACTGGTCAAACTCCAGTCTTCCAAAAGATTGATCTGCTCGACTATCCAAAAATGCACGAACTTTTTGCCGCCACGCAATTTGACGCCGTTATTCATTTTGCTGGCCTTAAGGCCGTTGCCGAATCCATTGAGCAGCCTCTTCGTTACTACGAAAATAACGTTACTGGTACGCTCAATCTTTTAAAGTGCATGGCTGAATTTAAGGTTAATAAAATTATCTTCTCCTCATCCGCCACCGTCTATGGTAGTACTAACTCCGGCAAACTCGATGAATCAATGACCACTGGTGTTGGTATCACTAATCCTTATGGTGAAACCAAGCATGTTATCGAGAAAATCCTTGAATCTGAAGCTATTGCTCGACCTGAGCTTTCAGTTGTTATCCTAAGATATTTTAACCCAGTTGGCGCCCATGTCTCTGGTCTCCTCGGTGAGGATCCAAACGGTATTCCTAATAATCTTATGCCAGTCGTCATGCGCGTCGCTGAAGGCAAAATTAAAGAACTGCAAGTTTATGGTGACGATTATGATACCCCAGACGGTACCTGTATCCGTGATTATATTCATGTAGTGGATCTTGCCAAGGGACACCTCGCTGCCTTGAAAGCTACCGATACTCCAGGTGCTAAGATCTATAATCTAGGCTCTGGAAAGGGCTCCTCTGTTCTTGATATTATCAAAGCCTTTGAAGAGGCCAGTGGTAAACCGCTCCCACATCATATTACTGATCGTCGCCCTGGCGATCTTGCTGAAATCTTTGCTGATCCAAGTAAAGCTAAACGAGAACTTGGCTGGCAGACCGAACTCACAGTCGCTGACGCCATGCGTGATACGATTAACTTCCTTAACCACCAAAATTAATTTTAATTAAGGATAAAAATATCGAACTTGAGGCTCGATATTTTTAAATCCATGATTTAAGCTAAACTTATTTTCGAATTTTCGCTGCCAAACTTGCAAAAGGCAGGACTAGTGGATTTAAATATTTCCATTTTTCAGTCAATCTCTGATTGCTTCTTGCCACCGCCAGGGCGTGTGAAATACGCCAACGTATCATCACTCGTGATAACCAATATTTTTGATCTCTAGTCGGATTATCTCCCACCCATCTTTTAAGATAATCAAAACTTCTTTGCCAATTTTCCCATGGTAGGGAAGAACTCGCTACTGTACTAGTTTCAGTTCCATAATGATAAATATAGTATGGTTTTGCTAAGAATTTCAGTCCCAAAAAACCTTCACGTCTGGCACATTCAAGATACTGTAAGACAAAATTTGTGTCTTCAGCAAAGTCCCAACCGAGCGGAAACTTCAAGTCATACTTTTTAATAATCTCCGTCCGAAACATCTTATTAACCGATGCGTATAATCGTCCATCCGAGGCCAAATTCTTCAAAATATAGGTTTTAAAATCCTCGTCCGCTTTACGTTCTTCTATTTGGTTTGTGAACATCTCTTTTTCAGTTTTTTGATGAATTCTCTTGTAAAGAAATCCGGCAGTTGCTACTGCTACGCCGTCCTTGTCTAGAAGTTGGCTCATTTCAGTTAAGTATTTTCTGGATACTGTATCATCAGAATCAATAAAAGCTACAAACTCTCCATGCATCCTTTTTAGTGCCGCATTTCTTGCGGCGGCTGGCCCAGCATTTTCTTGTTGAATTAAAATAATTTTTTTTCTAGAATCTGTCAGTTTTTGTTGACGGCAAAACTCTGATAATAGGGAAAAGCTATCATCTTTTGAACCGTCATCCACACAGATAATCTCCAAGTTCTCATAACTATCTTTTACTAGTGAATTTAGTAATTTCACGGCCTTGTCTCCCGTATTATAGATCGGGATAATAATCGAGATTAGAGGAGTCTTCATGTGCCTATTGTACCATTATGAAAATATTTTTTGTCCAACTTCTCTATGGTATAATTTAAGATATGAAAATCCCTAATCTTGGTAGTCGCAAAAACCGTATTCTCTTAAAAGAGCTCGTCAAAACTGATTTTAAGCTACGTTATCAAGGTTCTCTGCTTGGGTACCTTTGGGCAGTTTTACGTCCCATGATGCTATTTGCCATTCTTTATGTGGTCTTTGCAAAAATTCTTAAAATGGGCAGCGACATCCCGCATTACCCAGTCTATCTCCTAGCCGGCACTGTTCTTTGGAGTTTCTTCTCTGAATGTACTAACCAAGGCATTCAAGCCATCGTTGCTCGTGGTGATCTTCTACGTAAAATCAGTTTTCCAAAATGGATCATTGTTGTTTCCGCTACCGTCACCGCTCTGATTAATTTTCTGATCAATCTAGGCGTCGTCATTATTTTTGCTCTCATTAATGGTGTGACTCCAAGTCTTGGTTGGCTCTTAGTTCCATTTATTATTCTCGAGCTTTATCTTCTCTCTCTCGGCATTTCTTTCTTTCTTGGCGCCATCAATGTCAAATTTCGTGATATCTCCTCCATTTGGGAAGTTTTTATGCAAGCTCTCTTTTATGCCGTACCAGTCATCTATCCTATCACTATGGTCGCCAGCGCTAGTCCGCTCGCCGCTAAGATTTTTCTCCTAAATCCAATCGCCCAGGTCATACAAGACGTACGTTACTTCCTCATCACTGATCAAACTATCACCACCTGGAATTATCTTGAGAATCGTTTTCTTTGTCTTATTCCGCTCTGTCTTGTTCTTATCGTTATTATTTTGGGTGGTATTTATTTTAGAAAGAGATCTAAATATTTTGCGGAGGAGGCCTAATGTCTAAACAGAATCAAAAAGAGCATAAGAAATCAAAAAAGTCTTCAGACTCTAAAAAAGCCTCGTCTCGAAAGTCAATTGAAGTATTACAGGATATTATTGTTGTTGATCATCTCTCGAAGAGCTTCAAGCTTCCCACGGAGCGCTCCTGGGGCTTAAAGCAGGTCATCTTTAATCGTCTCAAAGGAATCAAAGGTTACACTAAACAAGAAGTTCTCAAAGATATTAGTTTTACGGTGAAAAAAGGAGAATTTCTTGGTATTGTTGGTCGTAATGGTTCTGGTAAGTCTACTCTACTCAAAATTCTTGCCCAGATCTATACCCCTGATTCTGGCTCAATCACCGTTGGTGGCTCCCTGGTTCCTTTTATTGAACTTGGCGTAGGTTTTAATCCTGAACTCACTGGTCGCGAAAATGTTTATATGAACGGCGCCATGCTTGGTTTTTCCAATGAAGAAATGGACCAAATGTTTGATGATATTGTCCAATTTGCCGAACTCGCCCCCTTCATGGATCAAAAACTCAAAAATTATTCTTCTGGCATGCAGGTTCGTCTCGCTTTTTCCATTGCCATTCGTGCTCGCGGTGACATTCTTATCCTGGATGAAATTCTTGCTGTCGGTGATGCTGCTTTTCAGGAGAAATGTAACCAATATTTTGCCTCCCTTGATAAAAATCAGACTATTATTCTCGTCACTCATTCCATGGAAAACGTTCGTCAGTTTTGTGATCGTGCCATTCTTATTGATCAAGGAAAAATCATAAAAGAAGGTGATCCTGAAGTCGTCGCTGATGCATATCTCAAACTATTTTAAAAAGAAAGGAAAAACATGAATTACGATTACCTTATTGTTGGTGCGGGTTTCTTTGGTGCTACTGTTGCCGAGCGCCTCGCTGCTGCCGGCAAGAAAGTTTTAATTATTGATCGTCGCCCTCATCTTGCTGGTAATGCCTATTCTTATACGGATCAAGAAACTGGAATCGAAATTCATCAGTACGGTTCACATATTTTTCATACCGAAAGTGACGAAGTTTGGGATTATATTACTAAATTTACCGAATTTAACGATTACGTCCACACCGTTCCGACTCGTCATGAAGGTAAACTCTATCCTATGCCAATTAATCTTGATACCATTAATCTTCTCTATAATAAAAATTTTACTGCCGAGGAAGCAAAGTCTTTTATTGCTGAAGAGATTAAAAAAGATATTGAAAAATATCAAATTAAAGAGCCTAAGAATTTTGAAGAAAAGGGAATTACTTTAATTGGTGAAAAGCTTTATCAAGCCTTCATTAAGAATTACACCGAAAAACAATGGGGTACTGATGCTAAAAATCTCAGTGCCGAAATTTTAAAACGCATCCCAGTTCGTTTTGACCATGATAATCGATATTTTGCTTCTGCCAAACATCAAGGTATTCCAAAAGCTGGTTATACTAAAATCGTTGAAAATATGCTCCAATCAGAAAATATTGAAGTTCGCTTAGGCACTAGTTTTAAAGATGTCGAATCGGAAATTGAGGGAATCAAAGTGATCTATACGGGTCCCGTTGATGAGCTTTTAAATTACGAATTGGGTATTTTACCATATCGTAGTCTTCGCTTTGAAACCGAGTGGACCGAAAAAGAACTTAGGTATGCCGTGGTTAATGAAGCTGACAAAAATGTACCGTATACCAGAACTCATGATTATAAGTATTATCAAATTCATCAACCTGAAGTTCTAGCTTCCAAAAAATCTTATCTTTGCAGGGAATATCCAGCTGATTATAAAGTCGGTAAAGAAGCTTATTATCCAGTTAATAATGCTGAGTCTGAAGCTCTCTATCAAAAATATCTAGACCTCCTAAAAGAGCGCTATCCAAATATCATTCTTGGTGGCCGCCTCGGCGCCTATCGTTATTGGGATATGGATGTTGCTATTAAAAATGCCCTTGACCTTGCCTCCTCTATCCTTAAAAAATAAATTGATTCTTTATAATCTAATTCATAGTGTTATAATACCTTCATTAAGGAGGTTTACTTATGTGTGGAATTGTTGGATATGTCGGTGAAAAAGATGCTCAGGAGTTTCTTTTGCAAGGCCTTAAGCGCCTCGAATATCGTGGCTACGATTCGGCTGGCATTGTTACTTTAAATCAAGAGAAACAGCCTACCTTACTTCGAGCTGTTGGTAAAATCAAAAACCTTGAGGAAAAAATTAAAGATCATCGTACCTCAGATCATCTTGGCATTGGTCATACTCGTTGGGCCACGCACGGTAATCCAACTGAAAATAATGCACATCCTCATCAGGCTGGCTCAATTTTCCTTGTTCATAATGGCATTATTGAGAATTATCAAGATCTCAAAAAGCAACTTACTTCTCATAAATTCCAATCAGACACTGACACAGAGGTTTTGGCTGCCCTTATTGACAGTTTTTATCAGGCTGGTAAATACTCTCTCGAAGATGCAGTTACTCAAGCCCTCAAGCTAGTTAAAGGTACTTTCGGTATTGCTGTTCTTAGTGTTCTCGACCCAGAACATCTTGTAGTAGCCCGTTCCGGTTCTCCTCTTGTTATTGGTGTCGGTGACCAGGAAACCCTTATTGCTTCTGATGCCTCCGCTCTCGTTGGTTACACGAAAAAGGCAATCTACCTCAATGATGGTGAGATTGCTCTAATTTCCAAAAATCATATCGAAGTTAAGACTCTCGATTTGCAGCCAGTCTCCGCTCAAGTTGAAGAAATTCTCACCGACCTTTCTGCTATCCAAAAAGGCGGCTATGATCATTTTCTACTTAAAGAGATTATGGAACAGCCAACCAGCCTTAAAGAAACCTTAAGAGGTCGCATCAATCAGCTAGATCACCTTGTCCATCTTGGTGGCCCCGGCCTTACTCCTAAAGAGCTCAAATCCATCCACCATCTTATTATGGTCGGTTGTGGCACCGCCTATTATGCTGCTCAAACTGCCGCTTATCTTCTCGAGCAGTTTTTACCCGATGTTACGATTGAGCCAGTTATTGCTTCCGAATATCGCTATCGTCACGCCTATATCCCTGATCATTCAGTTGCTCTCATCATTTCTCAGTCTGGAGAAACTGCGGATACCCTCGCCTGTCTTCGTGAAATCAAAGGACAGGGAATTAAAACTATTGGTATCGTTAATGCTATTGGTTCTACTATCGCCCGCGAGGTAGACGGTGGTACTTATGTTCATGCCGGACCTGAGATTTCCGTCGCCAGCACCAAGGCCTTCACTTCGCAGGTCACCGCTCTTTTGATGTTTGGACTAACCATTGCTGAAGCAAAAGGTGTAAATTCACGTCTCCTTGCGCCAATTATTGATGAAATTGCTCAGCTCCCTGATGAAATTGCCAGAATTCTTCATTCAGCTAACTCTTGCTTATCTAAGCTCGCGCAGCAATATAAAGATTATCAACACGCCATTTACCTTGGTCGTGATGTTAATTATCCCATCGCCCTTGAAGGAGCTTTAAAACTAAAAGAAATTTCTTATATTGATGCAAACGCGTATCCTACTGGTGAGCTCAAGCATGGCCCCATTGCTCTAATTGACGACCGCTTCTTTGAAGTTGTAATTTTACAGTCCGGCTTCCTCTTCCAAAAATCGCTCTCTGGTATTCAAGAAGTCTTAGCTCGTGGTGGACATGTTATTGTTTTTACAGATACTGATTTTGATCTTCCGGTAGAATCTATCGTTAAAATTGATACAAACTTCACCATCCTCACTCCTATTCTCTTTAATCTCCTAAATCAACTCTTTGCCTATCATATGGCTGTCGCAAGAGGTAATAACGTCGACCAACCCCGCAATCTTGCTAAATCGGTGACCGTTGAATAATTTTTATATTCTTCTTATGTCTTAAACCCTGTACCTTTTGCTCTTTCTAGAGTAAAATAGCTGTAAATGAAAAAAGATTCTAGTGTCGTTTTTTTCCGTTTCTGCCTCATGCTTGGTGATTCTTTAGCGATCATTGCCTCCTTTTTATTTGCCTATCTCATTCGTACAAAGATTGATAGTCGCCCCTATTACTTCGTCTCCGATCCGCTCAAATTTACTTTTTCGGTCGCTGTTATGGTGCCAGTTTGGTTGATTATCCTGGCAGTTCTTGGACTTTATAATAAAAAAATCTTCCTCGGGCGCTCTCGTTGGCAGGAAATTTCTCGTCTCTTTGCCGCCTCTGTTATTGGTGTTATGTTTTTAATCAGCTTTGACTTTTTTCTTGAAGGCGACCTCTTTCCAGTCCGTCTTATTGCTTTTTACGCTATGGTTATCTGTTTCTTTTCGCTCACCATCGTCCGTTTCTTCCTTAAACTCATTCGTCGACTTATTCTTCAGCAACGTATTGGCTCACTTCGCGCCATTATTGTCGGCAATACCAAGGCAACCTCTCGTCTGATTTCACAAATGCTTGACTTTCCTGAAGAAGGCTATCGTGTAGTCGGCGTTGTGGCAGGGAATCAATTTATCCCCAAAGAATATCGCAAAAAACTTCAGTATTCCTCATTAAAAGAAGCCCTTAAAGAATGTGAAGCAGATGTAATCTTTCAGACCGATGAAAAACAAACCGAATACGTCTATCGCCAGTCAATTAATCATCATCTTCATTATTATTTCACTCCTTCCGAAACTACTCTCTCAACCTCTATGGGAGAATTAGAACTTATCGGTAGTACTCCCGTTATTATGGTTAAAGTAACGCCACTAGTCGGTAGCGCTAAGGTAGCTAAGCGCGTCATGGACCTTATCTTAGGACTAATCTTGCTTCTCCTCGCCTCCCCATTTATGCTGATTATTTGGCTTCTTATTAAAATATCCACTCCTAAAGCCCACGCCATTTATTCTGAAATTCGACTTAGCCGCTTTAATCAAAAAGTGAAAATTCATAAGTTCCGCAGTATGAAGATTGAATATTGCGGTATGAGTCCTGAGGCTGCTTTTCAAAAAATGGAACAGGAAGGAAAGATTAAAAACGCAAATAAGCTTAGTAAAGAATATCGTGATAATGGTGATTTTCTTGAACATGATCCTCGTATCACAAAAATTGGCAGATTTATTCGCGCCACCTCACTTGATGAATTGCCTCAACTCATCAACGTGGTAAAGGGTGATATTTCTCTTGTAGGCCCTCGTGCACTTGTTCCCGGCGAACTTAGAAACTATGGCGATCGCTCACTCCTCCTTACTGTTAAGTCTGGCCTCACTGGTCTTGCACAGGTTTCCGGACGACGTTCAATCAGTTTCGACGAACGTCGCGCTCTTGATCTCTATTACATCCAGAACTGGTCCGTTCTCTTTGATCTGCAGATTATTTTGCGTACCATCAAGGCAGTTTTAATTCGTAAAGGTGCCAAATAATGTCAGTTTCTTCTAATTGCAACTCAAAAGAATCCCACTATAGCCCCCATAGTTTCACTCATCTACTCAAAGATCGTAATCTAAAAATCGCCCTCGTCTGTGACTGGCTCACTGTTGTTGGTGGTGCAGAACAGGTGCTTCGTGAAATCCATCATTTATTTCCTCAGGCTCCCATCTACACTTCTCAATATCGTCCCCGTAAAATTGACTGGTTTAAAGATGCCGAGGTTAAAACCGGCTGGTTAAATTTTCTGCCAGCCTTCACCAGACGTTTTATTGCCCCTTTGCGCCAAGCATACTTTAAGAATCTCGATCTTTCGCATTATGATTTAGTTATTTCCGTATCCGGTTGTGATGCTAAGTTTGTTAAGACTCGTCCAGGCACTCATTTTTGTTACTGTCACGTTCCTACTCAATACTACTGGGGAAAGAGTAAAGAATACCAAGAAGATCCCGGTTTTGGTCCGCTAAATTTTCTCGTCAGACCTATCTTTAAGTTCCTCCTCCCAGGTCTAAGAAGAAAAGATTTAGAAGCAGCTGCCAGGCCAGATTTTTATATCACAATCTCTGAGTTTGCTAAATCTGAAATCAAAAAATACTATAAGAGGGAAGCAGAGATTATTTTTCCTCCGGTCAATACAGAGAAATTCTCAGAGGTCGCGGAATATAAAGACATCAGACAAGGGAATTGTCAAATAAAAGAACAACATAAAAATATAAAAAATCAAACAAGTCAAAAATCATACGATACAATAAATACTACAAAAAGTCAAATTGGACAAAATATTTATCACACCACAAAATTAAATAAAAATCAAATTGAACTTGTGGAAAACTCCCCAAACGATGATCAGTACTTTATTAATTTTTCACGTCAAGTTGGCTGGAAGCGACTTGATCTTGCAATTGAGGCCTGTATTGATGCAGGGCAACCATTAGTTTTAATTGGTGATGGTCCTGAACATCAAAAACTGCTTCAATTAAGCATTGCTCACCCTGAGTTGATTACTCTTCATTCTACTCTTCCGCAATCAGAGCTTAAAGAATACCTCAAAAACGCCAAGGCCTTCATTTTTCCATCTGAGGAACCTTTTGGTATTGCACCTGTCGAAGCTCTCGCTGCGGGTTGTCCAGTCATCGCCTTTAATAAAGGTGGAGCCAAAGACTACATAGAAGACGGTAAAAATGGCCTCTTTTTTGAGTCACAAACCATCGATTCCCTGGTTTCTGCGATAAAAAAATTTAACCAGCTTTCTCAAGCATCTGCCGATATTAAGCTACTTTCAAAAAAAGCTCCACAAGAAAGTCAGATATCACACTCTTCCCTCCTTTCACCGCTAGAAATTTCCAAGACTGCCGAAAAATTTTCAAACCAACACTTTAAGGAACAACTTGAAGCATACCTCATGCAGAACCTCGCCATCACAAAAACATGTAATAATCAAGACTTCAATTAAGAAAGGTTATCTTGATGTCAAAAAAATCGGTTCATAAAAACAGCCACCACCTCCCTAAACTCCAGCAACTTATGCTTCTCTGTCTGCCATTTTGTTTATTTTTTTCTTATCATCCAGTAATTCCCATCTTTAGTACCAGCACTACCAATTTCGAATTCTCTCTTCCGCTTCTATGGCTACTACTTTTTGCCACTCTTTCTCTGCCTGGGAATTATCGCCTTATCAAGAAATCTTTAATCACACTTATAGAGTCCAGACAGTTATTTAAAGAACAACAAAAAAATACTCATCCTAGTTCCAAAGAATTTCGCAGTAGTTTATTTCGCCTTCTTTCTTTTGTCTACCCACTTTCTGTCACGGTTCTTAGTTTATTTTCTGCAAACCCCCTACGTGCAATCCTTACCGCAGGCATCATCTGGTGTATTCATCTTTCCCTATTGACATTTATAGAAAATATTGCACAATATAAAAAAGAAATAGGGAAAAGTGTGCAGAAAAACCTTCTCATTGCCGCCGCTTTTGTCTCGTTATTTTGTTGGCTTCAATCAATTCTTGATGCTATCGGTGTTTCTCGTAACCTTACTCTTCTCTGCAATGGTTGCGTTTCAAATGTTTTTGGTTTTCCTCATCCAAATGGTTTTGCTATCGAGCCACAATTCATGGCCAACCTTCTTCTTGCTCCGGTTTTTCTGAGTCTTTATTATCTTCTCGAAATTCCAAAGCATCAGAATCTTTCCTTAAATCTCAGTCCATATCAGGCTTCAAGCTTCGGTCTTTTTCTTCGTCTCTTTCTTCCTTTTCTTCTTATCTCCACACTCTATCTCACGCTGTCTCGTGGTGCCATCTTTGCTTTTTGGGTAGGTATTTTTGTTCTATTTATCTATAAAACTATCCAGCTCGCTAAGTCAAAAAGCCATTCTGCCAAGCTTTTTTTCCGCCAGTCACTCACTTTTCTTTCTGTAGTTCTTCTGCCACTCCTCTTCGTTTTATTCTCTCAAGGAGTTCTGACAGAGCTAGGCCCCACTAACCAAACATTTATGGATGGGGTTAGTACTTCGGTCAGCCAAATATCACTAGGTCGGATCAATCTTGCTAGCTCTTTTCATTCTCCAGATGAGAGTAATACCATCCAGGAGACTGACCAAAGCAGTAATCAGCCAATCTTTACTGGTTATATTGAAGAATCAACTCAAATTCGTCTCAGTCTTAATAAGTTAGCAATCTCCTCTTGGCGAACCTCAATCTGGCGTATATTTTTTGGCGTTGGCCTCGGTACTACTGGATTGCAACTTTATCAAGAATTCCCTGAGCTTGGTAGCCCCAAAGAAATCATTCAAAACGAATATCTCGCCATCCTTTATGAGCAAGGTCTCTATGGGGTTGCCGCGCTTATTTTGACAGCGTTCATGCTAATTAAACTATATATATTACACAATAAAAAATCTATTTCCTTCTATGGTTTTATCCTTATGCTGTCTTTTGCTATCACTATTAATTTCTTTTCCGGCCTCCCCAATGCTCTACATATCTACTTACTACCAGCCTTAATCTTCTTTAAAACTGAAGCCGACCTACAAGAAAATAGTAAATATGCTCTTCGGTTTCATTAGTACTCCTATTAACTCCCAAGCTATTCTCATTGCAGCTGTAATAAGATTCCTCTGGATCTGTTTTTAGATTATAAAATTGTTCTATTTCTAGTCCAGATTCTTGCGATAAAATATATCGTTCTTGATCCAAATTACCAATTTTATTGTCTCGACAAACTAACGCGTACTCGGTGTCAAGCTCATCAATAAAAATATAAACCTTACAATCCGCTGCGCTTTTAAACATCGTATGAAAACGTAACTCTCCAGCAGATTTTATGTCAAATCTCTCTAATATTTCAGAAGCAACCTTTCTTGGCAGAAACTTTGGCTCGGATTGATCGCCACATAAACGTACATATCGTCGTAGTAATGAAAATAATAGATTCCGTTCTTCAAAGAATTCCGGAAAATCCCTCAATTCACACAAAGCCAACCAACTCTGTCTATTTAGTTCGCCTAATAATCTTGGTTCATTTATATTTCGCTTGTCAATATCCTTAGTTTCTTTTGGCCACTCTCGTGCATACTTGAAGGTCTTTGAATTAAAAATCTTTAGTTTTTCCTCAGTCAAGTTCTCTATCTCAATACTAAGTAGGTCTTTTGAATCTGCTATCGCATTCTTATGAATAATTTCACAAATGTTTTTATCTAATTCTTCGAGGTTTTGTGACTGTGGACGTGGTATTGCCGAAACCCTTTCAGCTCCAATAAATCTCCTTTTAAACAAAGCAATCTCAAGTTCGTCGTGTTCCGCAATCTCTTTTTTTAATTTTTTTATAATATCCCCTGCTATTGGTTCGGCAATTTCCGCCATTACGCAACGGTATCCATTATTCGCCCAGTATAAATATCCTTCAAAGTCACCAGACTCGTTTGTCTTATCAAGACCATCATGGCTAGTTAGCCATCTTTTTACTTCGAATGAGTAAGAAAAATCAGGATAGTAGTAACAATCTAAGGTTTCTGGTACTTCTTCTTGTCCACAAACCCATGTAATATAATCTGCAACCTCTAATATGTAATATGCTGCAGACCTTTTATCATGGAAAAAATACCAAAAAGTGTCTGGATCTACTTCATGATATCCAATAAATTCTAATTTATCATCAATTCGATAAAACTTTAAAATATCCGCAAATTCTTCTCTCGAGAGTTCCATGTCTTTAAAATACTAAGTTTATTATTACATCTCTAGTATAATAGATTTTTCTCTAATTAAGTTAAATAATGTGAATGTATTATTCTCGCTTTTCAAAAGAGAATAAATTACTTAAAATAGATTAAGATCTAGCAAAGGAGTAAAAAATGAAGCGAATCGTCTTTCCCGAATTTAATCATCCCTATATTCAAGAGGCTATAAAAATTGCCAAGCAGAAATATCCTGAGTTTGAGGCTATTGGCGCAGACAATTTGGAACATGCCGCCGCTGCAGTAAAAAACCAGGTTGCTGACTCCATGATTGCTGGTATCGATTATACATCGAGAGAGGTAATCCTTACTGCTCGCGATATTATTGGCGTTAAAAATCTTCGCAATCTTGAAAAACCCACTTTTTCTGCTAGCTTTATCTTTACTAAGCCAAATCAAGCCAGCCTCATCGGTCAATCTGTGTTTATTCTCGGTGATGCCGCCGCCTGTAAGCATCCAAACTTTGAGCAACTTTATGATATCACTCTTCAAACCGCCGATACCGCTGCTAAATATTTCATACATCTTCAAAAAGATGCAACTGATCCGGCGGTAGTCGATTTTCTTACTCCGCGCGTCGCTATGCTTAGTTTTTCTACTCTCGGCTCCGGCGGTAAAGATGACACAATTTCTCTCGTGCAGGAAGTACTTACAAAAGTAAGAACAGATCAGCCAAATCTTCTTATTGATGGTGAATTGCAACTTGATGCCGCCATTAATCCTCGCATCGGCACCAAAAAAGCCCCAAACTCAAAAGTTGCTGGCTTCGCTAATGTCTTAATCGTACCCGATCTTAATTCCGGCAATATTCTTTATAAAGCTATGGAGCAATTTGGTAATTTCACTGCTGCCGGTCCAATCCTCCAAGGTTTTAATGCTCCTATCTCAGACCTTTCTCGAGGTAGCACCGTTCTTGATATTGTCTCGGTCATCGAAGTTGAGTTAGCTCTCATTAGCTAAAATCATGTTATGATAAACCAATAGAAAGGAGATTATGAAAGGTAAAATTAAATATTTCGGTACAGACGGTATTCGCCAGAAAGCAGACGCCTTTACTCCCGGTTTTATCCAGGCTATCACCTTAGGGATTGTCCGTTATCTAGGTAACGCTCGTGAAACTGCTGACGGTATGGAGCGCCCTGTTAAGGTTTTGCTTGGTGGCGATACTAGGGAATCTACAGAGTGGATTCTCCGTTATTTTGAAGAAGCCCTCGAAACTGTTGGTATTGACCACAGTAACGTCGGCGTTCTTCCTACTCCAGCTATTAATTATGCATTCTATCAAATGGGCTACGATCTTGCTATTGATGTCACTGCCTCCCATAATCCTGCTTCCGATAATGGTATTAAAATCTTTGAACGAGGTGATTCCATTGGCGGTCTTGAAGCGGTTATGCCAGGCGGCGTCGGTTTTAAAGGTACCGGTACAACCACAAGTGGTAAAGATCTTTCCTCCTGTATTAAAAAATATCCATATGGCGTTAAATTAAGTCAAGCTGGCGTTCAGGCTATCGAGAATGCTCTTGAAAATGAAACCGGCTTCGATGTTGGTTCTGTCGAGTATGCTGAAGATCTTCATCAGCAAGCAAAAGATATTTATCTTGACCATCTCAAAGAGTATCTTTCAAGTTTTGGTCCTTCCACTCTTGCGCAGCGTGAAAAACCCGATTTTTCAGAATTAAAAATTGGTCTCGATTGTGCCAATGGTGCCACTAGTGTTACCGCTCGCGAAATCTTTGAACATTTTGGCGCTCAGGTGGAGGTCATTCATAGCGATTCTAGTTATGGTGAGACGATTAACCAGTCTTGTGGTAGCACTCATCTTGATTCTCTAATTCAATTAGTAAAAGCACATCAGCTTGACTTTGGTGCCGCTTTCGATGGTGATGGTGATCGCTGTTTAATGGTTGACAAAAATGGCAACGTTATTGATGGTGACGACATGGTTGCTTGTATTGCTAGCTACTTGGGTCTGCCAAAAATTGCCATTACCATCATGGCAAATAAGGGTCTATTGAATTGGTCTAAGGATACCGGCATCGAACTTGTTATGACAGATGTTGGTGATCAGAATGTCTCCGCTAAAATGCGCGAGGAGGGAATCCTTCTCGGTGGAGAACAGAGTGGACATATTATTTTACCAGGTGAATCCATGGGTGACGGTGTTCTTACTGCTTTGGTTATCTCTAAAATTTATAGCGAAACATTAAGAAGAAGGCAGCATGAAGATCAACTTATCCTGGATTATGAAGCTATGCAAGAAGCCAAAAAACAGGAACAGGGTAAAGAATCGGCTATCCAAAAAACCTCTCAAGAAGTTTCCCTGTCTTCTATCTGTTCTTCCTTACAAAAGCTTCCTCAGGTAATCAAAAATCAAACAGTCAGTCCTTCCCTTAAACAAGCTTTTCGTAGTCATCAGCCATTTGCCGAAGATTTTATCGCTCAGAAAACTACCGAACTCACCCCTCTCGGCTGGAGTCTCAATATTCGTGCCAGTGGTACCGAGGAACTCGTGCGTATTACTATTTGGGGTGATGATCCTGATAAAATCAACCAAAAAGCTTTAGAAATTGCTACCGATTTGCAAGCACTTGAAAGTTCCCTCTAGCTAGTTTAACTCTTAAGCTCACTACTTAATCGTAAAGGAAAAATATGATCAAGATTATTACAGTTACAGAATATAATAAAGCAGTTGCCGACAGGATTCGACAATTACTTATCCAACTTTCACGCAGTGGTAAAGATAAGGGTGAAATTCCGCAAGAATGGTTCGAACAACTCATTTCTTCTCCTTGGCATGATTGTCTTCTTGCAGTTGATCTGGCAGAAGATAGTAATACTAAACAAGATTTATTAATTCTTCCTGAACAGATTCTTGGTATGGCCTCAGTCTCTGTAATTTTTGGTGCCGGCATTGGTAAAAATGCTTATCTTGAAGATTTTGTTGTAGATCAATCAGCCCGTGGCAAAGGTGTCGGACACCTCATTTTTCAGGCTTATGAAAATTGGGCAAGGGAAAAAGGCTGTAAAAATCTCGAATTCACTTGTGGTCAAGGCCGCGAAGCTGCTCAGCAATTCTATAGAGATCACGGTGCGGATACTTATGATACTAACTTCTTTCGCAAAAAGTTAGATAACTAATTTATCTTAAAATTTAGAAAGGTATAAATGACTTTAGGGCAAGATAAGCCTCATAATAAATCTCCTTGCTTAAATTTTCTTAACAATAAAGTACTACCATGTTTTTTAAATTGTAATAATAAAAAAATAATTGGTGATCAAACGGACTTTACCTATATTGCCACTAATTTTTGGAAAATCCCTTTTATTTTCAATAAAGAAAAATACATATTGTATGGCTACGATTTTATTGGGGAAGCCGACAGTTCCGTTGAATCACTTAGCTTTTTTATTAAAAGCAATGATATAAGTTTGGCTGATTATAAATTTGAAGTCCTTCCAATTTCTTCCGAAAAAAACAACGATGCACTCAACTATATATACTTCAATAAATATTCTAGAACTAATCAATATCATCCAGTATTCTCGGACGAAATATTTTTAATTAAAATCAAAAACAGTTTAGATTTGAATTAAACTCACATTTACTTACTATTTTCAATTATAATATACCTATGAATATCTATATTTCTGGCATTTCTGGTACCGGCATGGGCCCGCTCGCTCTTATGGCAAAAAATGCTGGCTATCAAGTTTTTGGCTCCGATCAACAACGTGGGGCTATTTCAAATGAGCTTGACCAGGCACAAATTCCCTTCGCTGTTGGCGCGCAAGATGGCCAATATCTTCAAGAAATTCACGAGAAGTATCATCTCGATTGGTTTGTTCATACCTCTGCTCTCCCCGAAGATCATCCAGAACTACAGCTCGCCAAATCTCTTGGGCTTAAAATTTCTAAACGTGACGAATTGACTGCTCATCTTGTCGAAACACTTGGCCTTAAGATGATTGCCGTCGCAGGTACTCACGGAAAAACCACTACAACCGCCATGCTAATTTGGGTCGCCAAACAACTCCAACTTCCCGCCGCCTACATTGTGGGCTCCACTTTAAATTTTGCTCCTTCTGGTTCCTATCAAAAAAACGATCAATATTTTATCTACGAAGCCGACGAGTATGATCGTAATTTTCTCCACTATGAGCCTTGGCTCTCCCTTATTACTTTTGTCTCGTATGATCATCCCGATATCTACCTTTCTGAATCTGATTATCGTCAGGCTTTTCTTCAATTTGAAAATCAGAGCCAATCTCTCATCTTTGCAAATCCGGCTGCGGCTCCTTCGGATCTTTCACAGCTCTCATCTCAATCCTTCCAGGTTTTAAAAACTCCAGATCCTCGCCTCACTCTCGCTGGCTTTGCTCGTCGCAAAGATGCGAATTTAGTTTTTTATGCAATTAAACAAATCTTGGCAGATCAATCAAATACTCATCAAATCTCTGATCAACAAATCATCGACATTCTCAACCAATTCCCAGGCGTTGGTCGCCGTTTTGAGCGTCTTTCTGACGGGCTCTATTCTGACTATGCTCATCACCCAGAAGAAATTCGCGCCACTGTCGAAATCGCCAAGGAAGAGGCTAAGAATCTTGGCAAAAATGGCGTGGTCGTCATTTATCAGCCCCATCAAAATACCCGCCAACACGAAGTCTTTTCTCTTTATCAGGATGCTTTTCTTGGCGTCGATCAGCTTTTTTGGCTGCCAACTTATCTCACGCGCGAAAATCCTGAGCTTAAAATCTATGCGCCCATTGATTTTATTAATACTCTAACCAACTCCGAAATTGCCACCTCTGTCGAACTTGACGATCAACTCAAGGTAAAACTAAAATCCCTCCTTCAGGACAATTACCTTGTCATTCTCATGTCTGCCGGCCCCGCTGATCAATGGTTCCGTGATAACCTAATCTAGGCCTCGTCTCCAGCTTTCCTGTTATGCTATAATTAAAACGTTTATGGGTGGTTTTATTAAGAAGGAACATCAGGAGGAGAAGCGCCGTCTTTCTCAGCTTTTTAAGCAGATTAAAACCTGGCAACTTCTTCTAGCTCTCATTCCTCTGCTTTTTCTAACCGCAACCTTTTTACGTTTTGATCATCTTAAAATGTATGACCTAAAAAATAAAGTCTTGCAGGCTGATCAGGGGAAAACCGCTGATGGCAAGGAAATCACCTCTCAGGAGGAAATCGACAATAATCTAAAAGCTGCCCTTACCGAATTAAAACAATATACAAACTCGCATATCGTCATTAATTTTATTGAAAAGAACGGGCGTAATGTCCTTACTTTTGGCACGGGGCCATTTTATCTAGAAAACCAGTATAACCGTAAGGCCACTACTGCCCTCGCTGAAGCTGAAACCAAGTTAAAGCAAGCCGGTGATAATAATCCAAATGGCAACGTCTTCGCCAAGGCAATGGAGATTTGTAAGCCTCAGGCTATTGCTCACGGCTGGGCCTGGAACAGCCCTGGCTACCTCAATTGTATGACTGGAGTTATCAATAGCTATCCATCAACCGATCAGCTCACAACCTCTCTCGCAGCAAATATTCCACCAACCTCTCTTTATCGCTATGACTTTTCTTCTCCTGTTTGGGCTCCCGATCTTGCTGGTTTTTCAGTTCTTCTCTGTCTTCTTCTTTTTATCTTTATCTTGCTTCGCTTCATCGGTTTTCTAATTCTCCGTATTGCCATTATTTTTATCAAATAAAACATTAAAATTTTCACCTCTATAAAAT
>ERZ773022.247-NODE-247-length-47376-cov-5.668879_pt1 | contig 47376 bp, 76 predicted proteins | sample MGYA00580839_ERZ773022 | MGnify/ENA primary metagenome ERZ773022 (study PRJEB29015, sample SAMEA2738020) | human oral metagenome | biome: human oral; feature: human-associated habitat; material: dental | place: China | collected 2044 ... | reverse complement strand
TCTTGGGTTAATGAAGAAGTACAAAGAGGAATTTTAAATGTAATTAAAAATCATCTTACTGAAAATGGTTCAGCTATACTTTCATATAATACTTATCCTGGTTGGAAAAATCTTGAAGTAGCAAGAGATGTAATGCTATTTAGAGATGAAATGCTAAAGAATAGAGGAGAACAAATAAATGAGGGAAATGCAGTAAAATATGGAAGAGGAGCAATTGAGTTTCTAAGTCAATTTTCTGTATTAAATGAAAAAATAAAAACTGGTATTACTGATATTACAGAAAAAGATGACTACTATATCTTACATGAATATTTTGAAGAAAATAATAAACCAATGTATCTATATGATTTCAGTAAAATGTTATTAGAACATGATTTAATCCATGTTGTTGATTCAGATTTAATGAAAACTTTCCCAAATATTTCAGAAGAAATAGAGCAAAAACTGACTGCTGAATGTGGTGATGATAATATAGCTAAAGAGCAATATTATGATTTCTTATTAGATAGACAATTTAGAGTTAGTGTGGTAACTCATAAAGCTAATAAGGAAAAAATAAATATTTCAAAAGATATTCGTATAGTTGACTTAAAAGAAATAAATCTTAGAGGAAAATATGAAAAAGATAAAGATGGCTTTTATACAATAGAAAATAATAAAATTGAAGATGAAGAAGTAAATTTAATTTTAGGTATTTTAAGTGAAAATTATCCAAATACTATAACAATAGATGAATTAGAAAAGAAAGTAAAAGAAAGAATGAAAAAAGAAACTAATAATGTCTATGCAAATGCAGTATATTTAATGTATGGAAAATTAGTTGAAGGATATTCAAATAAACTTACTGTTAAAAAAGAAGAAAAAATAAATTTGAATCCTAAATATAAAAATTATTTAAATTATTTTATAACTAATCCTAATCATGCTATAGCATTAGCAAGTTATCAAGGAACTATAAACTATGACTCTATTAATCCTGTAATGTTATCTATAATAACTTTATTTGATGGAACAAGAACTGATGAGGATATTTTTAATCTTTTAGTTGAAAAAGAAAGAGCTGGAGAAATTGCTATAACTTTTGAAGAAAGTTCATCTAAGGAAGAAGTTATAAGAAATAATATTGAAATTTGTAGAAATTTTGTAGAAATTAATTTTTTAAATAAATAAGAGAATAAAAGGAGTTACTATTTAATAACAACTCCTTTTTTATTTTAAATAATTATTACTTTTTTAAATTTAAAAAATCTATTGCAAATTGTGCATATAAGTTTGCTCCCATTTCTAATGCTTCTTCATCCATATCAAAAGTTTCATTATGATGAGGAGAGTTTATTCCTTTTTCATCATTTCTTATACCAACAAATGCTAATGCACCAGGAACAGCTTGTGTGAAATATGCAAAATCTTCTCCACCAGGAGTTTTTTCATATTTTGTAACAACTTCTTCTCCATATAATTTTTCAGCAGAAGCTTTTAAAATATCAGATATATCTTGGTTATTAACAAGAGGAGGAGTTGCTCTTACTAAATCAATTTCAGCCTCTGCATTATAAGCCGCAGCTGTATTTTTTACAACTCTTTCTATTTGTTCAGGAATTTTTTTCCAAACTTCATCTGAGAAAGATCTAATAGTTCCTTCTAAAAGTGCTTCACCTGCTATAATATTATGTCTTGTTCCAGCAGTTAACTTTCCAACAGTAACAACTAAAGTATCTAATGGGTTTGTATTTCTACTTACTAGATGTTGTAAATTCATAACTATTGCAGAAGCAACTACAACAGCATCAATAGTTTCGTGTGGCATAGAGCCATGTCCAGATTTTCCTTTCACTTTAATTGAAAACAAATCTGCTGCAGCCATACGAGCACCACTTTCTAAAGAAATTTTACCAACTGGAACTCCTTGCCATAAATGAATAGCAAAAGCAGCATCAATAGAATCAATTATTTTACTTTCTTCTATCATAGCTTTAGCACCCTTTGCGATTTCTTCAGCAGGTTGAAAAAGTAATTTTATTTCTCCAGAAATATCATTTTTTATTTCATTTAGGACATGAGCAGCCCCTAACAACATAGCGATGTGTCCATCATGTCCACAAGCATGCATTAAACCTTCTTTTTGTGATCTATAGCTAACATTATTTTTTTCACATACCTCAAGTGCATCCATGTCAGCTCTCAATAAAACAGTTTTTCCAGGATTTTGACCTTTTATAGTTGCTATAATTCCAGTTTTAGCAAAAATTTCAAAAGGAATTCCTATTTTTGTTAATTCTTCCTGAACAACTTTAGATGTATCGTATTCATTAAAACTTGGCTCAGGATTCATGTGAAAATATCTTCTTTTTTCAATTATATAATCTTTATACTTTTTTGTTATATCTCTTACATTCATAAAAATTTCCTCCTCATTAAAAAATATATTTTATAAAAATTTTGAAAATATTCCTGCTATCAAAACAGAAGCAATAGTCACAGATGTAAAACCGCCTATTAACATTTTTGGCAACATTTTATTTGTTAAGTATTCACTTTCATCATGATTACTTGTTAATGATTTTATAACTTCATTTGTTAAAATAAAATTAGGTGGGAATCCATATAATGCATTTAATGCAATACACAATGACATGTATGGAGATTCTTTTAAGATTTTACCAATGATAAAGGCAAAAATTAAAAGTCCAGCAACACCAATTACTATAATTTTGGCAAGAGGAAGAAGAACTTCTAATAACATTTCAGGAGTTGCTTTATTTAAACCCTCATATATAAATGCCATAAGAACAGTTATCATCCAACCAAAAGAATTTGCTTTGTTTAAAGCTTGTCTATCAACAAAACCTATTTCAGCAGCAATAACACCAAATATTAAACAAGTTACAAATGGTGATAAAATTGTGTTTTGAAAAATAATGTTATTTAGAAATTTTGTAAAACAATCTGCTAAATAAGCTACAAAAGCTAATTTTAATAAAATAACATAAGTTGTATTATATTTTTCTGGTAACTTAGGTATAAGAGTTTTTCTTTCAGATTCGTTGTTAACTATTTTTTCAGCTTTATTTTCTTGGTTATTTTTAAAATTTTTTAATAATCTGTTTCCTTCTTTTTTTAATAAAACAGAGGTTAAAGGATAACCAACAAAACCTTGAACAACATAGATTAATATTGCAAGTATAGCTAATTTATCATTACCTAAAGCTGTAGCAGCTTCTTTTATAATTATTGCTGCAACTATTCCACCAGAAAGAGGTGGTCCTCCAGCTATTGCCGTTTGCTTATCAAGAAAAATAAGACCTACTGTTAATAATGATATTATTATGCCTAAAATACCAGCAATTGATATAACAACAGTTTTCCATTGAGCTATTAATTCTTTAACATTCATTAATGTTCCCATATGAGTAATAAGTAAATACATAGTCAATCCTGCTACTGGAAGTCCAAAAGTAGCTGTTGATATAATATCTTTTGGAAATATCCACCAAAATCCAAAAAGAAATATTATTGCTGTTATAAAAACAGATGGAATCCATGCTTTTGTTTTAATTGATACAATATCACCTAAAGACATAGCCACTAAAACAATTACTAATGCTAAAATTGCTGACATATCGTTACCTCCTTTAAAAATAAAAATATTTTTGCTATTATATATTATTTGTAAAAAAAATGCTAATATAATATATAAATTTTATAATTAATATAATATATTATTAAATTATTATTAAAAAATTAATATCAAAAAATAGTTATACTAAAAAATAAAGGCATAAACAGTCCTTAGCATACAATTAGACAAGTTATTCAATTTTATAGTAAAAATATTTTTCCTTATCCTTGCTTTACTAAGAAACATTTTGACCCTCCTTAAAATTTATTTTTACTAATATAACATACTATAAAATAAATGTCAAATAAAATATAAAAAAAAATTTAAAGCTTATTTTAGAGTACATTTAGAGTACATATTTAATAATTAATTAATTAGTTGTATTAAATCAATAAAAAAAGTTAAAATAACTATAAAAATATATAAAAATTTGATAAAATAAAAATATAAATTTAATATTAGGAGGTAAATTTATGGATGTAAAAAGAGAAGAAAAAATTTTAGAGTTAGTTAATATATTAAAAAGTACAAAGTATTTAGTTTTCTTTGGAGGAGCGGGAACTTCAACTGAAATTACTTCAATAAACTACCAAAATAAAAAGAGAGCCTAAGCTCCCATTTTAATAATGTTTATAACTTTATCCATAATATTAGCAAAGTTAGTATTTAAAACTAATGATGCCTCACTGTCATATTGAGTATTTTCATTATTGATTATCACTAAATTTTTACCTTTAAAATATCTTAAATAATAAGCAGCAGGATACACTGTTAAACTTGTTCCTGCAACGATTAAAGTGTCTGCTTGTTCTAAATGATAAATAGCTTCATTAACCACAGCTTGATTTAAATTTTCACCATATAGAGTAACATCAGGTCTAACTATACCACCACATCCACAAGAAAAATTATTGTCTGCTGTTTTTCCACAATCTAAACAATACCATCTTTTAAGACTTCCATGTAATTCTAAAACATTTTTATTTCCTGCCATTTGATGTAAATCATCTATATTTTGAGTAATAACAGCTTTTAAAACTCCAATTCTTTCTAACTCAGCCAAAGCTAAATGTCCCTTGTTAGGTTTTATTCCATTAATATTTAATTCATTTTCAACATACTCCATAAAAATATTTCTATGAGAATAAAAGAAGTCTGAACTTAATACTTCTTCTGGTCTGTATTTTCCCTTGTATAAAGTGCTATATAAGCCATCTTTTCCCCTAAAACTTTTTAATCCACTATCTGTTGAAACTCCTGCTCCTGTGAAGAAAACAAGATATTTAGAATTTTTTATAATATCAGCTAATTTTTGAATTTTATCTTCCATTTACATCACCTCTTTTTTTAGAGTATAGCACAGTAATAAAAAAAAGCAACTTATATAGAGTTGCTTTTTAATAGAATAAAATTGAAATTTTCAATGGATAAAAGGATATTACTCTAATTTCTTTTATTAACATTTTTAAAATTTTTCTTGTTTCTATAACATCTTCTTCATCATAGTTTTCAATAATAAATTTCAACTTTTCTAAAAGTTTTATATCATTATTTTTTGGAATATTTAAATTCTTTTCAAATTCAATTTTTTTTTCTTTTGCAATTTTAATTCTAGCATTAAGATCTTTAAATCTATTTTCAAGTTCATCTTCACTGATATAACTTTTTTGAAATAAATTTATTATTCTTTCTCTCTCATTTTCTAATACTTTTAAATTCTTTTCAAGTTTTAATAATTTTTTTTCATTTTTCTCAATATCATTAGAATTATAATTATTCAAATCTTCTAATTCTTTTGAATTTAAAATCATTTCTTTAATAGTTTTATCCATAATTTTAGCAGAGAAGGATTTTTTATGCTTTCTATTTTTACATGAATAAGAGTAATAAGCATATTTAGTATTATCTTTATAACTCCTGTTTCTCTTTTGCTGATACATCTTATCTCCACACTCACAATAAATCATAGATGAAAACAGTAAATAAGGTTTATAATCTCCATAAACAACTCTTGATTTTATATTTTTTTCTCTAATAGACTGACAAAATTCAAATAATTCAAGAGGAACAATTGGTTCATGAAGTCCTTTATACCATTTTATGTCTTTTTTACTTACTTGAGTTCTATTTTTTTGATTTAATTCTTTTACATATTTTCTTAGAGGGACATAACCAATATAAATTTTATTATCAATAATATCAACTATATCCATTCTTGTTTTATTAAATATTCTAGCAGTTTCAGTTAAATTGAAATTTTTAGCATATGTTTCAAAAATACTAAGTATATAAGGAGCCTTTTCAGGATCAGGAATAATCATTTTATTTTCTCCTCTAATGTAGCCAGTTGCAGGTCTACCATGGACAAAATATCCTGCTTTCGTTTTTTCTTCCAAATTACTTTTTATTCTTAAAGACATTTGCTTTAAATCTTCAGTACCCCAGGCTAAGAATATAGAAAGTGTCATAAAATCTTTTAAGTATGGCTGTGAGATACTATCAAAAGTAATTTTATATAATTCTAACTCTTCAAAAAACTTCATTCCTGTTGAAATTTTTCTTGCTATTCTTGAAATTTCCCAAAAAACTATTTTAGTATATATTTTCTTACTAATAGCTTCAAAAAGTTCATTAAACTCTTTTCTGTCATCTATTCTTCCACTTTCAATATCCTGATAAACTTTTAAGACTTCATAACCTTTTTCTTTGCAGTAGTCTAAACATTTTTTTAATTGAAGATTAAGGGAGCTATCACTCCCTTTATCTCTAGTTTGTTCTTTTTTTGATACTCTAATATAAATGGCAACTTTTTCCATTTATGAAGCCTTTTTCTTTAAAATTAATTTATTGTAAAGTTCTTCAATTTGCTCTACTACTGCTCTTTTTATTATATTTATTTCCTTATTTTCAATTCTTTTATTAGTTTCCATAATCTGCTCCTTTCAATTAATATATTGGTAAGATTGTGGAGCTTTTTCTATTCCAAAATCTTTTAATTCTAGTTCTTTTTTATACTTAATAACTTTTTTTATTTTTATAGCATAAGCAACTTTTGAATTTTTATAGTATTTAAAGTATTCTTTTTCTGAAATACCTAAATTATTTCTATGAGATTCCCATAAAGCTTTAGGAGCTGAAGAAATTATTCTATCTATAATAATTTCTCCAACAACTTTTTTTTTAGGAGAACTTGAATATATAACAATAGTGTCTACAGTCCTTTTAAAAAGTTTTTTTCTAAGTTCAAAAGTTTTAGTTCCAGCAAATATTTGTTCTACAAATTTAGGTTTTATTGATATTAAGACTTTCATTATTTATTCCTTCTCTTTTATTTTTTAAATCCATAAGCATTTCTAATAACTTTTTATGTTCCTCTTTACATTCTCCACATAATTCATTAATTTTATTTTCACAATGTTCAATGGCAGCATTTAAATCATTCATTGTATAAGTTATTTTTTTATGATATTTTTCAAATTCTTCATTACTTATCCATACCTCAAAGATTTTCATAGGATTTTTAACTAAATAGTCTCCATATCTACAAGTTATTATTCCACAAGGAGTTTCTATATTTATTTTTTGAGATAATTTTACAGCACTGATTACATCTTCTCTCGCATCTTCAAAACACATCCCAAAATCTTCACCATCACATATGAAATCTAAAACTTCATTTATATTATTTTCACTAAAATGTATTACGTCTACTTCTAAAGTTTGCAAATATTTTTTACTCATCTTTACCTCCAATATTTACAAGAAAAATCTTCTAGTTCTTCACAATCAAATTCTATAGTTGGATTTTCTGTTTTTGTATCAATAAAACTATCTATTTCATTAGTAAGTTGTGCTGATAACTCTTGCAAATCCTCTGGTTTTAAATAATGTCTAAAATTTTTATCAAAAAATTGTCCAATAATACCTAAAATTCCCCAATATATAAGAGGCTGATCTACATTAAGTTTTTCATTTAAAATAGTACATTTTCCTTTGTTATAGTTAGAACACCATTTACAAATTTTTTCCATTTAATTCACCTAGTATCCTAGTTGTTTGTGTAAGTCTGGATTTTCAAAAATGTTGCCAACAATTTCGAAGTCTCCTTCTCTTTCTGAAAGGTGTTCTGTAATATTTTCATAAGAAACACGATAAGTACCATCTTCATCATCATAAGAAATTAGTCCATAAATATCATCTATACCATCATTGAATTTAATTACATCTGCTTCATAAAGCTCTTGACCACCATTGTCTTTTAATCCTGTAAATTGTAAAAGCTCTATATTTTTAAATTCAGCTGTTTTATAATTTTCATTAAATAAATTATCATCTTCTGTATATCTTATGTATTCGTAGTTGAAATCTATTCCAATAATAGCAACCATTTTCTTTTCTTTCATTAACCAAGCTTTCATTTTAAATTTTTTCATTTTATCCTCCTAAGCAGTTTTAATTTTCATAATTTCTCTATCAACCATATCTAAATATTTTTCAGACGATTTTATTAGTTCTTGAACTTCTTCTTTAATATTAAGTTCATTGACTAATTTTTTAACTCTATCTAATTTAAAATTTTTAATGAGCTTATTCCAAGAATGAACTGTATCTGTAAATCCAGCTGGAAGCCTTTGTAATTTATCTTCCAAAGTCATTGGAGCCTTTTCCCAGATAGAGTTTGCACAATCTTTAACATGAGCTTGCATAACTTCTCTAGTATAGAAATTTTCTTCATATTCTATGTCTTGGTCTTTAACATCGTCATAACATTTGTTATAAATATCAGATGTTAGATTTTTACATCTACCTAGTAATATCTTGTAATAAGTATTTAAATAACCATCTTTTTCATTTTTCCAAACCTTTTGATGATTACCAATTACAATTTCCAATGAAAGCAAAAGTGTCTTTAAACTTAAAGCATCAAGCTCACTTTCAGTAGGTTTTTCTATAAATTTAATTTCTTTCTTTTCATTTATCTTTATTTGTCTTTTCACAGTCTTTTGAGCTTTCCTCATTTTCAACACTCCTTTCTGCTAAAAGAGCAGCTAATGCTAATTTTAAAATATCCATAAAATCACATCCAAGCTTCTAATAGAAGAAAAGGAAAGTTAAGTTTATGTTTCAATTTTTTCCAGAAGCTAATTTCCGTACAGTCAACTTTAAATCCTTTTATCTTCTTATTTTTATAAGCTATTACAACAGCTTCATTAAAACTGCTTGCAGTATATTCTCCACCAACTAAGTAAAAGTCTTCTCCAATTTTTCTTATTTCTAGCATCATGTCCTCCTGTTTTCTTGACACCACAAATAACTTACTGTAAAATAAAACTGTCTGAGGGCTTTATCAGCACGAGCAAGTTATTTGCAGTGTAAAATTGATAAAGCTTCTTTATTCTGCAAATTTTTTTAAAACTTCAATAAAAATTTCAAGTTCTAACACTTCTTTTTTGATTGCAGTAATTCTTTCAATTCCTAACATAGCAACAGCAACATCATCTTCTATTAAAGATTTATTATTTCTTATAGTAGCTTCTGCTTTTTCAATCAAATTATCTTTATAATTCATATTTCCTCCACTAGTTGTTGTAATTTTTTTATATACTCTGTAAGTTCTTTTTTATATTCCTGCTTATCAGTATCATTTAATTTCATTGTTCTTTTTTTCATTCTTTCTACCTTTTTGAAATTAAAAAACTTTTGTCCAGCAGGAAGAAATTCTCTTTTATTCTCTTCAATGACAGGAATTAATAGTTTCCTAATTTCTTTAATTTTATATATGTCATTCTCTAAAATACTTAAAACTTCTTCATACTTAATTTCATTATTTGTTAAAATTTTTATAGCTTGATCTGAATAAGAAAATATTTTTTCTTTAAAATCTGGAAATTCCTTATAAAATTTCCATCTTTTTAAATAGACAGAAACAGCATCTTTAGTTAATCCTTTTGAACTATACCAAGCCATAAATGACCCTGTAGGCTTTAAAGTTTTTTCAATCAATGCCAGTGATGAACACATATCAAACAAATTATTTTTCATTTTTTTATATGTATTCATAAATATTTTTTCTTGCTCAGACACAGTAGCAATTTCAACATCATTTAATTCGTAACTAGCGAAGTCAAATTCCTTTATTTCTGATTTAGAAGATATAACAATATCAAAATCATTTTCTAAATTTTTATTCATTGTCTATCTCCTTCCAGATATTAATAAAAATACCTTTAACATAATCTAATTTTTGAGATTTACTTTCCCATATTAAAGTTTCTTTATCAATTAATTTAGAAATAAGACTAATTTCTGGGATAGGAAAACTTAAATGGATTCCTTGTACTCCTAATTTTTTATTCAAAAAATCATAATATTCTTTTTCAAGTTTTGTCCTTCCAGTTCTATTTGGAACAACAGCCTTAACCTTGTTTAAATCAACTTTTTTTAACATACTCAACACTGAATGTGTTGTAATGCTATCAAGAAAAGTTGGAATAACTATATGGTCAGATATTTCAATAAATAAATTATCTAACCCCATTACTGGTGAACCATCAATAACAATATAATCATACTCATCTTTTAAAAGTTTTATAGCTCTCTTAAAAGCCTCATCAAAAGAATTTTTTATCTTATATCCTTGCAGATGCAAGAAGAAAAGATTTTCTCTTAATTTTTTAATTTTATAACTTTTACCTTCAATAAAATCTTCGAGTCCAGCTTTGCTTGTATCTTCAATTTTGATACCTGCAAATTTTAAAATATCATTTTGGGAATCGCTGGTAAGAATCAATGTCTTTTTATTTTTTATTAATGCTTTGTGTGCTGCTAATTGTAGAGTTATATAAGTTTTTCCAACCCCACCTTTATTATTTTTAACTAAAATAATTCCCATAAAATCCTCCTATTTTTATTTTTTTTCTAGCTTATTTTTAAAATAAGTTTTAGAATTTTTTAAATTCACAAATATATATCCAGATTCTTTAAGAGTTCTTAAAGATTTACTAAGTCCTCTTTTTTTATTACATAAGTGCCAAGCTCCAAATTTTTTTATAACAATTCCTGATAAAACTTCATTATCTTTAGTTGCAAGAATAAAGTCTTGCCTATAAATCATTGAAGTTCCAGCAGTATATCCAGTTGCTTCAAGCCATTCAACTTCTTTAAAATCAAATTCCTTTTTCTGACCATTTGAAATAGCTATCATTTTTTTATTTCTGTAATCAATGAAGCTAACACTATATGTTTTTTTATCTGTACAGCTATAAATTTTTCCTCTTAGCATTATTGCTCCTTTCAGTTATAAAATTCAGGGTCTTTCAGACTTCTAAATGCTCCAATTTTTATAGCACATAAATGCCATAATAACTTTCCATAACTGGAGCAATATTTATATTTTTCAAAGTCAAGTTTTTCTTCATCAGGAAGTATTTTATTGACTTCTTCAAATTGTTTTTGGACTTCACACCATTTTGCAAATGGCATGTTAATTTTTGTTGTTCCCATAAATCTCCTTTTTAAATCAATTCTTTTAACTTGAGTTCTTCATAGATAAAAGAACTAATTAGTTTATAATACATAGTTTTACTTTTCTGCTTTACCTGAGAAAAATGGCTTATATTATGTTTTTTTAGAATTGTATTTTCAATTTCCTCCTGTTCATTTAAGGAAAGTTCAAAGAAAACATTAAGAATACTATCATTTTTTTCACACTCCTTTCTCTCTTCTTCTTTAATTTTTTGATGTTCAGTCTCTTTCTTTTCAAGTTCTTGAAAGTTTACCTCACAAGTTCCTTTAAAAAGATGATTAGAGAAAACAGCAGCTACACTTTTAACATCAGATTTATTTTTTAAAATATCTAGTTGTTCCTGGAATGTTTTTAAAACAAAATCTAGTGAGTTATTTTTTAATAGCTCTAAAACTTTAACTTCATGTTTCTTAGAAAAATCAATTCCATTTTCTTTAAACCATTGTTTTATCTTTTTTAAATCATCATTCTTCTCATCTCTCTTTATATTTTTTATATTATTTAAAATATTATGATCATGATTATATGATTCTATCTCTATGTCTTTCTCTATCTCTTGTCGGACAATGTCCACTTTGTTTAAGACAATGTCCTTTTCATTTTGGACATTGTCCTCATTATGTCCTTTATTTGTCTTAGAAGTTTCTAATAATAGATTTTTTTCTTTTACTTCTAATGATTTTCTATAATTTCTTTTTTTAGTTGCCCATTCGCTTTCAGATCCAGTCATACTTTCAACAGCAATCATATACAATGCACCATCATCAAGTTTTTCCATTAATCCTAATTTTATAAAAATATCAATGGCAACTCTTACAGTATCAACTGCAACCCCAGTAATGTTTGCTAACATATCAGGAGTATATGGAATAATATCTTTAAAGATTAGTCTTCCATCAGTTTTTAATGATTTACAAAGTAATTTTAAGTAAAAGTTTGAATAGACAACACCATTAGGCATTGATTCAATTATTTTTATTTCATCTGACTCAAAGAAATCTTCTTGTAATTTAAGCCAGTAATATCTTTTTGCCATAGGAAGCTCCTTAATTTATTTTTAATCTTTCAAGTTCTTCAATAATTTCATCTAATTTTTCTTCAGTTTCTCTTTGTGATAATCTAGCAAGAAACATATCTTTAAAAAAATCTGCTCCTACTCCATTTTTCCAACCTTTACTATGTATGCTCACTTCAAAAAGTTCACAATGTCCTGAAAAACGAATAAACACAGTATTTTTTTCTTTTCTATTAACTTCAAATCCTAATTCCATTATTTTTAATATTTTTTCTTTAACTGTTCTATTTAACATTTTGAATCCCCCTAGTCTTTTAAAATATCTTTCAAAGTATAAATTTCAACTCTTTTAGTGCTGATATATTTCCATAATTCTTCATCATCAATACCATTATCAAGTTTTGTTTGGTATTCTTTTAGAGCTTCTTTTCTTAATTTATCTAATGCTGCAATTCTAGATTCTATATATTGTTTTGTTTTCATTATTACTCCTTATTTTGCCATTCCTTTATATAGTTTTTCCAATGAAGCAATGGCTTCATCTATTTTTGAATGTTCTGATTTTTCAATGATATTTTTAATTTTGTTATACCAATTTTTAGCCTTTTCTTTATTGCTATAATGACTAAAATCTACTCCTAGAAAATCAAGTTGAGGTTTTCCTCCTAGCTCAACTAAGAAAAATATGTATTTAGAAGTTTCATCTTTGAAATATAAATTACTTTCCATTTTCAACCCCCATTTCTTTCTTAATTTCATTAATAAATCTAGCATCAATATTCAATGCACAAGGTTCAATATTAAAATTTTCTGGGAACTCTGAATAATTTAATTCAATTTCATTTTTAGCAGCTTGCAAAGTGGTGAAAGCTGAAAGAATTATTTTATCTTCATTTGTGATAATATAGATTGTCCTAATCATTTTTATCACCAGCAATCTTACAAGCATATCCCATTTTTTGTAGCTCTTCCTTGATTTCTAAAAGTTGGACATCTCCAAATCTTTCAATTAGATCATTCAATTCTTTTAAACTCATAAATTTTTCCTCCTCTTTGAGAGAAAAAAAACTTGTAAAATATAGGAAAATATGTTATAATTAAGCATAAGTCAAATAGGTGTTTGTTAAAAACTAAGTGTTTTTTCATTCACTATTCAATTAAAAGGGTTTCTTGGCGGTTGCCCTTTTTTCTTTTGCTCTTATTCATCTTGCATTACTTTTCCTGCTATCATACCTAATTCAAAGTATTCATCTTTTATATTTTCAGTTACTATAAAAAATAATTTTTGAAGTTCTTCAAATTCTTCATCAGTTAATTTTTCTTCCAAACAACTGATTTTTTTTATAGTCTTTTCAATACTAGTATTAGAATTTGTATTTATATAGCCTTTTTCCTTTAATGCTTCAATAAATTTAACTATTTTCTTATTCTCCGTATTTTTTCTCCTCCTAAAATAATTTTAATTTTTTATAACATATTATAAAATGTAAATAATTTATTATAATTTGTTTATTACATTTTATAGCATTGTTATAACATATTATAAAACACATTGTCAAGAACTTTTTGCAAATTATAATATGCAAAAAATAATTTCAATAATTTTATTTATATGTTATACTAAGCATAGCAACAATTAAACTTTATAAAAAAGGAGGAATATAATATGCTAAAGTCTAATCTGGGGCATACTATGCTAGACAACAAAATAAAAAGTGTTGCTGAGCTTTCAAGAAAAGTTGACATCAGTAGAGAGACCCTAAGAAAAATTTATAATGGACAGCGACTAGAAACAGTTAGTTTTGAAATCGTTGTAAAATTATGTGATTTTTTCAAATGTCAAATCAAAGATATAATTGAATATATTCCAGATGAAAACCAAGAATAGTTTAATCTTTCAGTAGTACAGTCCATAAGTTTTTGTGAACTTTGGGGAAAGTTGCTTATGAACCATACTACTTAAAGATTAATTATTTTTTATTTGAGGGGGTTTTTATTATGTATATTACTGAAGATGGTAGAACCTATAATTTAAAGTCTGCTATTTGTAAAAAAGGACATTTACAGATATCTACATTACAACCTGAACAAAAATGTTCAATTGATTTTTGTCAAGAATGTGGTTCAGAAATAATTGATTGCTGTCCTCATTGCAATTTTATGATTATAGGAGGAATTGCAAAAGAAAAATATGTATTAAGCAATCTTATTACTGGAGAGAGAGATAGAAGAATTACTTTTTATAAAAAAGATTATGTTCCCAGCTACTGCCCTCATTGTGGTAAACCATATCCATGGGTAGAGAATTTCTTAAAAGAATATAAAGAAATTCTTGAATTTCAATTAGAAGAAAGTGAAAAAGAACTTCGGGATAAAATTTATACTGCAACAGAAGAATTTATAAAAAGTAATTGTGATATAAAGTCTGTTGCAGCACAAAAATTAAAAGTTTTTTTTACAAAAGTTAGTACTCTATCAAGAGAAATTTTTGTAAATTCTTTGGTCTCATATGGAACAGATCAGATTAAAGATTTCTTTTTATAGTTTCTATTTCTTCATTTATAATTTTTGCTATTTTTTGACCTATAAAAAATAAAAAAATAATATAAAATAAAAAATTTACAATTATTGAAATAATAATAATAGCTAAAAATAGTAATAAAAATAATTCCATTTTCTCACCTCATCAAACTTTAATTTCTCAATAGTACAGTTCATAGATAAAAAGTTGAGGGGTAGGGAAAAATCTATGAACCATACAATTCAAAAATTAATTATTCATTTTTAAGGGGGTATTTCATGAAAAAACTTATATTATCTTTATTTCTTCTTTTAACTGTACTTTCTTTTGCTGAAATTGTGTATATTACACCAACTGGGAAGAAGTACCATGCTACTAAAACTTGTAAAGGTTTAGTAAGAGCAAAGAAGATTATTCCTATTGAAAGGAAAGAGGCAGAAGCCAAAGGATATAAACCTTGTAAACATTCTTATGGAGGATAGTTTTAGTAAAAGGCTCGTAAAATCATACGAGCCATATTTTTTATTTTTTTTCTTTACCATAGAGGAAACCAATTTCTAAAAATTCATTTTTTGAGCTTTCAACAGCTTCATTAAAAAGTGTTTCCAGCTTTTGTTTTTCTTCAATAGAAATTTTTAGACTATTTATAAATTTTTTAAATTTTTCATCAATTTCCCCTGCTTTTGATTTAAATAGTCCTTTTGTTTCCAGCTCTTCCAAAAAATTAATAAGATTAATATCCATAGTGTTTCCCCCTTTATAAAATAAATATAGTTAGTAATTTTAATTAATTTTATTAACTTTTGAATAATTTTTAAAACGATTAAATTAAAATATTAAAATTTATAAACTATTTAATTAATACTATAATACAAAATTAAAAGTTGTCAAGTATTTTTTTTAGTGATATACTAAGTTATTAAAATAAAGTTATTAGTTAATTATTTAATCCAACTAAAAAGAAAGGAGTTAGGATGAGAACAACTAGTGAAATTTTAAAAGAATTTAGAAAAAGTAGAGAAATGACTGCTGCAATGATGGCTGAAAAATTAGGAATATCGGCTGTGACTATGTCTGCTATAGATGTTGGTAGGAAAAAGCTCTCTGAACAAATGCTTGATAAACTTGAAACTATGTTACCTAAAGATGACTTTATAGATTTATTAAAATCTGAAAAAGAAATGAACCTACCTTCTTTTCTACAAAAAAAGTTTGAAAAATATAATATCCAGTCAGAATCAATAACTGATACTACAAACATATCAGAAGTATCAGAAGAGGGGAAAAGAAAGATCTATGATTTTATAGAGCTTGTAAAAACTGCTGAAAGGGCAAGAAATAACAGAGAAACTGTTAATATTACAAATCTATCTGCTGAAAATAAAGAAAAAGCAAGGGAGTATATAGAATTATTAGAAATTAAACAAGAAAAAAAATAAATTTTTAGGAGGGTGTTTTATATGAAAAAGTTTTTAAAGTTTGTTTTAATTGGGATGTCTGTATTGTTTTTAGTTAGTTGTGGAAAACCAGATTCACAAAAAGCTTTTGAAAGTAGCTTTAAACTGTTAGCATCAGAATTGGAGAAACAAGTCCCTAATGATGATCCAGTATCTAAGTCTTTTGCAAAAGCAATAAAAAAAGCAACATATAAAGTTAATAAAGTTACTGAAAATGGTGATACTGCTGACATTGATGTAACTATTAAAGGTATTAATATTCCAGGATATATGGGAGAATTAATGTCTTCAGTTATGCCTTTAGCTATGTCAGGTGCTCCAGAATCTGCACTAGATGCAGCAGCAACTAAGTTTTTTGATGACTTATTTAAAAGAACAGATTTATCTTATATTGAAAAAAATTTAATTGTTAAAATGCAGAAAGAAAATGGAGAATGGAAAATAGTAAATTTTTCAGAAGTACTTGGAGCAGCTCTTGGTGGATTAGATAAATTATTTGAAGATGAAGGAACTGAAAATAATTCTAATTAATTTTTAAAATAATTATACTTGCATAAAATAGGACTTTTTAAAGAGGTCCTATTTTTTATTTAAAAAATTCTCTTGACTTTTAAAAAAAATAAGTTATCATTATAAATAAATTAGTTTAATAAATTTAAGTAATAAATTTAAAATTTGAAAAGGAGTTTTTTATGAATGCTTATGATCCTTACAGGTATTACATAAAAATAAGAGATGGAACTATAATTATAGATGAAAAAGAATATCCTAATATTATTGAAAAGCGTTGTTTTTATAATAAAGCTGCTTTTAAAAAAAGTTTCAAAGAACTTTCTGAAAAGTATAAAGAAAATCAAATAACGACATACCAGAATATCAGAGGCAGGTGGTATGAATGTCCAAAACCAAATATTTAAATAATAAAGAAATTGGGCGTAGTTATTGTAGCTGTGGGAATTACTTATATTCAGATACTGAAAAAAGAATAAAAGTTGCTAGTAGAAATCAAGTTACTTATTATTTTGAAGAAAAGTGTTTAGAAATAAATTGCTCACATTGCAATAAAAGCACAAAAGTGAAGTTATAGAATGTATGGATTAGATAGAGCAGGCATTTATACTGAAGTAGAAACAGAAATTCTATATGTCAAAGAAAGACTTGAAAAATTATTTCCAAACTCGTATTCAGAAAGCCTTTCAAAAGAAACAACTAATTATGAAATTAATAAGAAAAACATAAATAAAATAAAGTTAGAGAAAAAACACTTCAGTACACTTATTAGGATTGACTTCTCATATCCACGATTTTTTGAAGAGAATAATATTGTACCTCTAACAGATGAATTAAAAAAAATAATAGTAGAAGAAAATTTAACACATTTAATTAATCAAATAATTGATTATAAAATAAGTTCTGATGATTTATATTATGATTTCTTTGAATTCACTATTCAAGAAAATGTAAAAAATTTTTATAAGTATCACAATATAATTGCAATGTTTTATAAAGGACTTACTAGAAAATACAAAGATTTAGACAAAGTCCAATATTACAATTTTTCAAAATCTGATAACCAGTTTTACACAACTGGATTTATCTTTCAACCTTTTCAAGGGTGGAAGATACGCCTATATAGTAAAGGGCATGAAAATAATAAAAATAATTTACAAAAAGTAAAAGGTGCTATTTTAAGATTAGAGCATAGATTAACAAAAAAAATTATTATAAAAAATTTCAACACGAATAAGATTAAAAATATTACAATACAGTCTATTGCAAACTGTATTAATAAAAATATCTCAAAAAATTTAGCTGATATTTTAATAGCTGAAATAAATTTATCTAAAGAAATTCTTGAAAAAAAATTTAAAGGATTTAGATGCAATGAACTAAATTCATTAGTTAGAGATAATCTTGAATGGATTTTAGATGAAAAAATAATTGATGATATTATCACCAACTTGACAACAAGATCATATTCAAGAGTCAAAGTTTATAGACAAAAAGTAAGAGAAATCTTACTCACTTCACAATCTCAAGCTTCACCAAAAAGAGATTTTTTTGGTAACATTGAAAGACTTGAGGTATTCTTCAACAATCTAATTCTTGCAAATATCAAAGTTAAATGTAACACAAAAAAACATTTAACATTTCTTTGTCAAAAATGGACTGAAAAAACAAGCCATTTTTAAGACTAAAAAAACAAATTCCCTTTTAAAATCAATAGTTTTTTAAAGACATGTATTTACTCTATAACAATAGATAGCATCCCAATCCTGAAACTGAAAAGTAAATTTATATATTTTTTATGCAATAAGAAAAAAACAATTTGAAACCAGGAGAGAGCTATGAATGAAATAATAGAATTGAATCTACTTAGAGAAGTAGCAAATAATCCAAGGGTTAGTACTACTGAACAAGTAGAAATATATAAGAATATTCTTCAAAGATTTGGGAATATCATTCCAGTTATCATTGATGAAAATAACTATGTGATAAGTGATTATGCAAAAGTAAAAGCTGCAATAGAACTTGGAATGAAAGAAATTAATTGTATTAGAATTAATAATCTTTCAGAAAATGAGATTCAAACAATAAGAATAGCAGAAACAAGAGCAATAGAACTTGGTAAATGGGATTATCAAAAATTGTTTGATGAACTTTCAAAAATTGGAGAAGATTTTAAATTAACAGGTTTTGATTTAGATGAAATATTGGAGCAATTACCAGCAGAAGTGCTAGATATTAATGGAATTGATGAAATAGATGTTCCTGAAATTCAAGAAGAAACATTTACAAAACAACAAGATATTTGGTTACTTGGAAATCATCGTTTAATGTGTGGAGATTCTACAAAATTGGAAGATGTTAAAAAATTAGTAAACAATGAAGTTATTGATTTATTAGTAACTGACCCACCATACAATGTTGATTATCAAGCAGCAAATGGACAAAAAATAAAAAATGACAATATGAATAGTGAAAACTTTTATAGCTTTTTATTAGCTTTTTACAAAAATGCTTATAAAGTGATGAGATCAGGAGCAGGATTTTATATATTTCATGCAGACTCTGAAACAAAAGCATTCCGTGGAGCATTAACAGAAGCAGGATTTAAAATTTCTCAATGTCTAATTTGGGTTAAAAATCAGTTTATCCTTTCTAGGCAAGATTATAACTGGAAACATGAGCCTTGCCTTTATGGATGGAAAGAAGGAGTAAAACACTTTTTTATAAGAAATTTTACTCAGGATACAATTCAAGAAATTTACTCAAAAACTGAAAGTATGTCAAAGAAAGAATTACAGGAAACTTTAAAAAATATTTTAGAAGAGTATACAACAATTATTAGAGAAAATAAGCCTTTGAAAAATGATATTCATCCAACGATGAAACCAATAAGGCTTATATCAAAGTTAATACATAATTCAAGCAAAGAAAATTGGAACATTTTAGATTTGTTTGGTGGCTCTGGAAGTACACTAATAGCTGCTGAACAGCTAAAAAGAAAAGCGTTTTTAATGGAATTTGATGAAAAGTATGCTGATGTAATTGTTAAGAGATATGCTGAAATGGACAAAGAAGATATAAAACTTTTAAGAAATGGGAAAACTTATAACTGGAATGAAGTTAAAAGTAAACTCTATGCTGGTGATGTAACATGAAAAAAGAAATATTCACAGATAAGCAATTAAAAGTTCTAGAACTATATGTTCAGCTTGAAATAACAAAATTTAGTACAAAGAAGAAAAACCTATATTCTGAAATACAAAAAAGAACTAAATATAATCTAAATACAATTACTAGCTGGATTAGAAGATATTTAGAAAAGTATAAGGAAATTAGAAAGGAAATTCAAGAAGAAAAAAATGCAAAAATATCCAATTTTGAGGGCTTGACAGAAAAACAGACTAAGTATGTTATGTTTAGAATGTGTGGTTTTAGTAAAGAAGAAGCAAAATTAGAAGCAGGATATAGTGAAAAGACCAAGGCTGCAAATATAGAAAAGAATCCAAAGATAATTGGAACATTAGTAGAGCTAAGAGAAAAGTTAAAAGATGATGTTAGATATGGAGTAATGGCAAATCTTAATGCACTTGTTACGATTAGAGATGAGGGAATAAAAGGAGTTGAAAGAGTTGAATACACAGATTCATCAACCCCTGATGGGCATTCAATAATCAAAACAGTAGTAAAGGAGAAGCAGTTCATTGCTTCAGCTACAGCTACCAGGATCATAAATGAGATGCTTGGATATAAGCTAACTGATGAATTGAAACTGGAAGAAGCAAAGAAAAAAGAAAAGGCAGGTCAACTTGTTCTTATAGAATAAGGTACTGTCAGACGATTTTCTGAGTTGAGGGTCCGAAGAGCTCAAAAAACATCAATTTTAGGAAAAATTTCAAGTTTGCCAAAAAATAATTTATATACGCGAGGAGGAAAAATGCAACAAGTTTTAGCAACTGAAAATAGAATTGCAAAATTATTTCAATTTTCAGAGAGAAAAGTCAGAGATTATTTTAAAGCTGCTAGAATTGCTCCTGGAAAATATGATTTACTCCAAGTGATAGAAATATTTGTTGAAAAGAATTCAGGAAAAGATGAAACAGCTGAATTAAAGAGAGCTGATAAAGATTTGAAAGAATATAAATTAAAAATTTTAAAAAAAGAATATCATCATGAAAGTGATGTTATCAGAATAGTTTCAAATATGAATTATAATTTTAAATCTAAATTGATGGCTCTTCCTAGTAAAATCTCAGTTCAATTGCTAAATAAGGATAATCAACTTGAAATAAAAGAAATTTTAAAAAAAGCTATTTATGATGTTTTAGAAGAATTGATTGAATACAAATATGAAGAAAGAAAGGTTATTAAAGATGAAGATATTGGGGAAACACACAATACATCTGATTGAAAATATTGTAAAAGATACTTTAGCTCCCCCAGAAGATTTGACTATTGCTGAATGGGCAGATAAATACAGGATACTTTCAAGAGAGAGTGCAGCAGAAGCTGGAAAGTGGGAAACTGATAGAACACCATATATGAAAGCAATATTTGACTGTGTTACTGACAGTATAACTAAATCAATAACCATTATGAGTTCAGCACAGGTTGGAAAAACAGAATTACTCTTAAATATTTTAGGAAGATATATGCACTTAGATCCTTGTCCTATTCTCTTTGTTCAACCAACTGTTGATGATGCCAAATCATTTTCAAAAGAAAGAGTTGAACCTATGTTAAGAGATACAAAAATTCTTAAAACATTAGTAGATAAAGTTAATAAAAGAGAAACAGGAACTGTTCAGGAAAAAATGTTTCCTGGGGGATATGTAAGATTTGTTGGAGCAAATTCTCCATCTGGATTAGCAAGTAGACCTATAAAAATTACATTGTTAGATGAAGTTGACAGGTTTCCTTTATCAGCAAAAAAAGAAGGAGACCCAGTAAAATTAGCTGAGAGAAGAACAAACAATTTTTATGATAGCAAAAAAATAAGAGTTTCTACTCCCACAGATGATGCAACTTCTAAAATACAATTATTATATTTGGCAGGTTCACAAGAAGAATGGAGTTTACCTTGTCCATACTGTGGAGAATATCAAGCCTTAGAGTTTGAGCAACTTAAATATCAAGATTTAGTAGAGCCTGAATTTGAGTGTAAATTTTGTGGAGAAAGTGCAGTTGAAAGCGAATGGAAAAAATGTGGACAAACTAATGGGAAATGGATAGCTAAGTTTCCAAAAGAAAAAGAAAATAGAAGTTTTCATCTTAATGCATTAGCTTCACCCTGGGTAAGTTGGAAAGAAATTATAGCTGAATATCTAAATGTCAAAGATGACGATTTTCAATATAAAACTTTTATAAATACTGTACTAGGTAAGACATTCACTGTAAATCTTGATAGTGCTATGGATTATGAAGCAATCTATGAAACAAGAGAAGACTATGGAGCAGAATTACATGACAATGTTGTTATTCTTACTGCTGGTGTGGATGTACAAGACAATAGACTCGAGGTTGAGGTTGTTGGCTGGGGTTATGGTTATGAAAGTTATGGGATTATTTATAGAGATTTTCCAGGTGATCCAGGAAAAGAAGAAGTATGGTTAAAATTAGATGCTTTTTTAAGAAAAAAATTTAAATATAAAAATGGAAAATCTTTAATGATTGCAGCAACTCTTATAGATTCAGGAGGACATCATACAGGAAGTGTATATAAATATGTCCATAAAAAAGAGAAAAGAGGAATTTATGCAATTAAAGGACAAGGAAGTTGGGGAGTTAATATTCTAAATGGTTTTAGAAAAACAACTAAAAAAGGTACTCCTTCAATAAATTTACTTAGTCTAGGAGTAAATGCTTTGAAAGATTTAACATATTCAAGGCTTTCAATTTTAAATGGTCCAGGTAAATGCCATTTCCCAAAATCTAGTACACAAGGATATGGAATAGATTATTTTAAAGGACTAACAGCTGAGGTAAAAGTAAAAAAATCAACCCCAAGAGGTATGAAAATAGCCTGGGAAATTCTTCAAGGAAGAAGAAATGAACCTTTGGATTTGAGAAATTATGCAACAGGTGCAGTAGAACTCATCCCAATTGATTTAAATGATAAAAAATATATGAGAAAGGAGATTAAATAATGGTATTTACAGAAGAACAATGTAAAGAACATTTACAAGCTTGGTTAGCAGCTGATTTGGCTGTGTCAAAAAGTCAGAGCTATACAATTGGAAATAGAGTTTTAACAAGAGCAAATTCACAAGAGATAGCTAGAAATATAAAAATATGGTCTGAAAGATTAGCAAAAGTACAAAGAGGATATAGTGGTCCTAGAACTTTTCAAATTATTCCTAGATAGGAGGTTTTTATGAATTTAATTGACAAGGCGATAGGGTACTTTAATCCTAAAGCTGGTGCTGAAAGAATTAGAGAGAGGCGAAAATATGATAACCTTATAAAAATTGAGAAAGGTTATTCAAATAAAGATGATCCTGTTCTTAAAAATTGGAATGTTGGAGCTAATAGTCCTGATGAAGATTTGTTATTAAGTCTTGAAGATTTAAGAGCAAAGTCAAGAAACTTATATATGAATAATGATCTTGCTGGAGCTGCACTAAAAAAAATGAGAACTAAAACTGTTGGAAGTGGCTTATTGCCAAAACCAACAATTAATTATGTCTATTTAGGAATAGAAAGAGAAAAAGCAAAAGAGCTAGAAAGAATTATAAAAAATAAGTTTAATGCATGGGCTTTATCTCCTAATTCTGATGCAAGTAGAATGTTTAGTTTTTATGATTTACAATCACTGTTACAACTTAGTTGGATAATGAATGGAGATGCTTTCGCAATTCCAATGAGAAAACACAGAAAAGGAGTTAGTATAGAGCTTTGTATTCAACTTCTTGAAGCAGATAGAATTGTGAATCCGATAGGAACTATTAATAAATATATAAAATCAGGAGTTGAGTATGATGAACAAGGAGAGCTTAAAAAATACTATGTAGCTTCGTCACATCCAGGAGATAACTTTAATTACAAAGTAAAAGGGTATCCAGCTTTTAACAGTTTAGGTAGAAAAAATATCTTACATATTTTTGAACCTGAACGAATAGGACAAAGAAGAGGAGTTCCAATTTTAGGTCCGATTATTTTTTCACTTAAACAGCTAGGAAAATATAAAAGCTCTGAATTAACAGCAGCAGTTATCAATGCAATGATAGGACTTATTATTGAAAGTGAAAGTGCTGATGAAGAGGGATTTGCAGGAGGTTTTGGAACAACTGATGAAGAAAATACAACAGAAAATCCAAAACAAAAAGAACAACAAATAACCTTAGATCATGGAACTTTGGTAGTAGGTAAACCAGGAGAAAAAATAAAAGAATTTTCTACAAGTAGACCCAATAAAAATTTTAAAGAATTTGTTGAAGCAATATATGAAGAAATAGGAGCAAACTTAGAGATTAGTAAAGAAGTTTTGATGTCTAGCTTTAAAAATTCATATAGTGCTGCAAAAGCTTCACTTGAAGAAGCACATCAAAGGTTTCAAGTTTCAAGAAAAATATTAGAAAGAACATTCTGTCAACCAATTTATGAAGAATTTATACTTGAACTTATAAAAAATGGTGATATAGATTGTCCAAACTTTTTTGAAGATGAATCAGTTCGTTATGCTTTCACTCGTTGCATATGGGTTGGAGCTGGAAAATCATCTCTTGATCCATTAAAAGATGCCAATGCAAATGGAAAAGAACTTGAAAACTTTACTACAAGCAGAAGTATAATAGCTGCTACATCAGGCTATGACTACGAAGAAATCTTTAGAGAAAGAGCAGAAGAAGAAAAAGAAATTGCTCTTCTTGAAAAAGATTTGAAAAATATTCGTAAAGGGGGTGAAAAATAATGCCTAGAATAAATGAAAATAAATTTTTTGAAATAAAAAATCTATCAGAAAATACAGTTGAAATTAGAATATATGGGACTATAACAAAATGGGCTGACAAAGAATATGGACAAGTTAGTTCAGCTAGTTTTGCAAAAGAATTAGAAAATTATAAGAATGTTTCTCAAATAAATTTGAGGATAAATTCTCCTGGAGGAGATGTATTTGAAGCAAGTACTATTTATAATCTTTTAAAAGATTTTGCAAAAGTAAATAATACTCAAATAACTGGTTATATAGATGGATTAGCTGCAAGTGCTGCAAGTTTTTTAGTTTTATGTGCCTCTAAGGTAGTTATGGGAATAGGAGCATTATTCATGATACATAATCCTCTAACTTATGCCTATGGGAATACAGCAGAATTACAAAAACAAATTCAACTTTTAGATACAGTTAAGGAATCTATTTTAGATATTTATTGTACAAAATCTAAATTAAATAGAGAAGAAATTGCTGAAAAAATGAATAATGAAAAGTGGTTTCGTGCTAATGAAGCTTTAGAAGCTGGATTTGTTGATGAAATAGTAGAGAATGATAACTCGTTAGAAAATATAAAAAATATTTCCAATGAGTTGCATATTGAAAATTATATTCATCAAGATTTATTGAAAGAAAAATTAAAAGAAATTGAAAATATGAAAAATGCAGGAGGAATAAATATGCCAAAAAGTATACAAGAATTAGTGAATGAATACCCACAATTAATGAATGATTTTAAAAATCAGATTATTAATGAAGTTAAAGAAAGTGAAAAAGAAAAAATTGAAAATGCTGTTCTTGAAGAAAGAAAAAGAATAGAAGCATTAGACAAAATTCCAGTTATAAATGATAAACAAAGAGAAGTGATAAATAAGGCAAAATATGAAGAACCTAGAGACTCAAAAGATATTGTAGTTGATTTTTATATGTCAAATGCTAATAAGGCACAGGAAGAAATTGAAAAAATAAAAAATGAACAAAAAAAAGCTGGAATTGATGGTATAGCACCTTCAACTGAAGAGGGACAGGATGATATTTTTAATGAAATATGTGCTGCTGCAATACAAGCTTTCAATAAAAAATAGGAGGAAAGAATATGTCAAAAAATAAAATTTATACAAGTACAGACCAAAGAATATTTCAAGGAGATTTTCCAGTTGAAACAAATGCTTTAACTCTTCAAACAAAAGTTGAAGCTGGTGATATTGTTGCATTAAGTTCAGCTAAGAAATTTGGAAAATATGATGGAACAACCTATTCTGATGTTTATGGGGTTGCTTATGAAACAACAGAAAATGCTGGTCAAACAGTAGTTATACTAACAGGAGGGCTTGTAAAAAGTTTTCCAAAATTTAATGGAAAAGAAGAAGAACTAACTATTGCATTAAGAAAAATAGGAATTTTTATAAAATAAGGGAGGAATAAAATGCCAGGATTATATACACCAGTAACAATAAAAAAAGTTAGACAAAATTTAGATGTGAAAAGAGACTTTTTAACAGGTCTTTTCTTTGAAAAATCTTCTAAATCATTAACTCCAACAATCATATTAGAGTACACAAAAGCAGGAGAAGCTGTAGCTCCATTTTTAACACCAATGGAAGCAGGGAGACCAGTTTATTCAAGAACTAAAAAATCTAATGTAATTAATGCTCCTTCAATTGGTCCAGAATATTCATTGACTGAAAAAGATTTATTTGAAAGACCAGCAGGAGCAAGTATTGAAGAATTTAATCCAGCAATAGAAACTGGAAAAAGAATAGGAGAAATATTAGGAGATCAAGAAAATTATATAAAAAATAGAATTGAATTAATGGTATCTCAATTTTTAACAACAGGTATCGTTAAGTCTGGAGATAAAGAAATTGAGTATGAAGTTAATTATGAATTAGGTAATAAAGTTACATTAGCTTCAGGTAAAAAATGGACTGATACAGGAGTTAATCAGTTATCTAGCTTAGATAGCATAATTCAAAAAGCAGAAGAAAATGGCTATAAAACAGAAAATATTGTTTTAGGATTAAAAGCAGCAGATTTACTAGTAAATTCAGAAGCATTTAAAAAAGCTGTTTCACAAGATTTACAAAGTGAATTTGTAAAAAAAGCAGTTAGAACTTATCCAGGAATAATTTGGATAGGAACTTATAAAAAATTTGGAGTTGAACTTTTCTCTTATAGTAGAAAAGTAACTGATACTGATGGGAAATCAATTCAATTAATGCCAACAAATATGGTAATTGGAGGTCCTGCTGCTGGGGAAGTAATCTATGCTCCTATTGTATTTATGGGAAATGGATTTGTACATATGACTGAAAGATATTCTAACTTAGATACAACAAATCCTAAAGCAGCAAAGATAACAACAGAATCTCGTCCTGTTTTGCAACCTTGTGATGTAGATGCATATTTTTCTTATGTGGTATGTGATGAATAAAGATAAGGGAGTTTTTACTCTCTTATCAAATTTATAAAAATGGAGGATGTATGAAAGTAAAGTTTGAAAGACATTATGGAGAATATAAAATTGGTGATTTTGGTAATTTTGAAAAAGGAGAAGAATTAAACTATATTTTAAAAACAGGAACTGCAATAAAGATTGAAGATGATACTCCAAGTTCAGAAGAAATTGAAGAAAAAGAAAATGATGATTTCGGGAATTCCGAAGTAGAAGAAACAGAAAAAGATAATAAAAAAAATAAGAAAGTGAAATAATGGGCTTTAAAGAACAATTAAAGGAAGATTTAGAAATATTTTTAGATTTAGAAGAATTTGGAGAGAAATTTAAAGTTGATGGAGTTGAATACTTTGGCGTTATTGAACAACCAAATAATAAAACACCAAAAGAAGAATATGAAGGAGTTATAAAAGATTTAGATTTTATAATTTATACAAAGTATCAAAAAGATTTAGAAAAATATAGTGCAGGAAAAGAATTTTCTTTGAATGGGAGAAAACTTATTGTAAATAGGAATTATGTAGAAGAGGGGCTCATGGTTATTGAACTCTATGAAAGAGGTACTTATTAATGAATGAATTTCTTGAAGTCAAAAATTTAGAAAAAGCTGAGGCAATGTTAAAAAATATTCCAAATGGGATAGAAAGAGCTATAACTGGAACTATTAATAAGGCATTGGTCAAAGTAAAATCTGAGATAAAGAAAAAAGTTAGCAAAGATTATAACATTATAAAAAAAGATGTTGATAAAGATTTAAAAATAAGAAAAGCAACTTTTGCTACATTGACTGGAACTATAAGTGCAAGATATCCAAGAGAACCTATTATTCGCTTTTTAGCTTCAAGTAGTAAAAGAAATACAAAAGTAAAGATAAAGAAAACTGAAAAAAGTAAAGTATTAAATGGAAAACCAGAGTATGTTGGAAAACCATTTATAACTATCTTACAGAATGGGCATATGGGAATTTTCCAAAGGAAGAGCAATGAGAGAAAAAGAACATCAAAAGGAAAAAATATAGGAAAAAAACAAACTCCTATTGCTCAACTTTATACAATAAGTATTTCTGAAATGATAGCTTCTGAAAGTGTTTCTAAATATGCTATGGAGCAGGGAGGAAAATATATAGAAACTATTTTAGAAAAAGAAATAAATAGAATTTTACTGGGGTATACAAAATGATAAATGTTAGGGAACTTGAAGAAGAAATAAAAAAAATAATAGAGCCTATAATAAAAGGTAAAATTTTTCCTGTTTACAAGGGAGAAGAAAGAGGAGAAAGAGAGATAGATATCTATATTGGCTCACTTCCTCCTGACTCTGAAAAAACTATTATTCCAGCTATAACAATTAGGGTAACTGGAGCTAAGAACACATTAGAACAGAAAAAATTATCAGTTTTAATTTCAATTGGGATTTTTAGTGAAACTTCTGAAGATGGATATTTAAAAATTTGTAATTTAACTCAAGAAATTTTTGAAAAATTAATGGAAATTGGGGTAATAAATAACAGATTTGAGATACTTCCAGAAGCTGAATGGAACTTACCAGAAGCACAACCTTATCCCTATTTTTTGGGATTTATTGACTTAAATATTGTATATGAAAAAGATTATCGAAAAGATTTAGAAGACTGGGTAAATGGAGGTGATTGAATTGGCTAAGGCTAATCAAAAAAATGAAGAAGAAGTAAAAAATGAGGTAAATAATGAAATAAAAGAAGATAACAAAGAAGTACAAGAGGATAATAAAGAAGAAGCAAAAGAGATAGTCAAAGAAGAAGCAAAAGAGATAGTCAAAGAAGGAGCAAAAGAAAACTTTACAAGAATATATATAGGTCCGACTATTCTTGCATATAATTTAGTAGAAAATACAGTTTTTATAGATTCATTTTCTGAAAAGATAAATGAAGCAATTGAAAAATATCCTATTATTAGTAATTTAATGATAGATATTGATAAATTACAAGATAGAAATAATGAGTACTATAAAAATAATTATCTTATTTTAAAAAATGAATTAGGAGGAAAATAAATGGGATTTAGACATGGTGTAACAGGGAAAGAAAGTCCTACAAAATTAATAGCTGCTGTAAGTGATGGAATAACTCCAGTGTATGTTGGAACAGCTCCGATTAATTTATGTAAAACAAAAAATGTTAATGAACCAATTTTATGTAGTTCTTATGCAGAAGCAGTTGAAAATTTTGGTTTTCTAAATGATTTTAATAACTATACTTTATGTGAAGCAATAGACACACATTTCTCAAAATTTAATATAGGTCCAATTATTTTAATAAATGTACTTGACCCTACAAAGCATAAAAAAGAGGTACAAAATAAAACAATAAAATTTATTGATGGTAGATATTTATTAGAAGATATTGGAATAATGCCTGAAACTTTAACTATAACAGAAACTTTTGAATATGTAAAAAGCTTTAATGATAAAGGACAATTAGTAATAATTCCTAATGAAGTAAGAACAACAGATATCCAAGTTAGTTATAGTATGATAGACCCTTCAACAGTCAAGAATATAGATATAATAGGTGGAATAGATGGAACAACAGGAAAGAAAAAAGGATTGGAATTAATATCAGAAGTTTTTCCAAAATACAGAAAAGTTCCTAGCTTAATTCTAGCTCCAAAATTTTCTACTGATGCAACTGTAAGTGCTGTAATTGAAGCAAAAGCTAGAAGTGTAAATGGTCATTTTCAAGCATTTGGATTAGTTGATTTGGATACCAATACAGTAAAAAAATATGGAGATACTGTACAAAATAAAAATAAGAACAATATTTCTTCAACTTTTTTGGATGTTAGCTATCCTAAAATATCCTTGGGAGAAACACAATATCATATTTCAACTCAAAAGGCTGCAATAATTCAAATTTTAGCCAGAGAATCAGAAGATGTTCCTTATAAATCTCCAAGTAATAAGAACATTAAAGGTGATGGAGCTGTACTAGCAGATGGTACTCCTATATGGTTAGGATTAGATGAAGCAAATTATCTGAATAGTCAAGGAATATCAACTATTATAAATTGGACAGGTGGTTGGCGTTTTTGGGGAAATAGAACATCTTGTTTTCCAGCAAATACAGATCCAAAAGATTCTTTTATTGCAAGTAGGTTGATGTTTAACTGGGTAATTAATTCTTTAGTTTTAACTTATTGGCAAAAGGTAGATGATCCTACAAATAGAGTCCTAATAGAAACTATTACTGATAGCATCAATATTTGGTTAAATGGACTTGTTGCAACAGGAATGGCTATTGGAGCAAGAGTAGTATTTAGAAAAGAAGATAATCCAAAAACAAGTTTAGTAGATGGAAAAATAAAATTTAAAGTATATTTTACACCAGCATTACCAGCTGAAGAGATAATCTATGATTTAGAAATAGATGTAGATTATTATGATAAATTATTTTAGGAGGTAAAAAAATGGCAAAAACAATGGGAGTTATTCCTGAAAAAATCATTAACTATAAATGTTATATAGATGGTGAAATGTCCCCAACTGCATTAGTAGATGCAGAACTGCCTGACATACAATTTATGTCTGAAACAATTTCAGGAGCTGGAATTGCTGGAGAGATAGATTCTCCAACATTAGGACATTTTCAAAATATGGAAATTGGACTTAATTTTAGAACTTTAATAAATCAAAATTTTCATAATTTTACTCAAAAAGTTTATGCTCTAGAGTTTAGGGCTGCTACTCAATCAACTGATGTTGTTGGAGGAAAAATTCAAACAGGAAAGTTAAAAATTTCTACTAGGGTTGTTCCTAAAAATATAGCATTAGGAAAATTAGAAGTTGGAAAACCTTCTGGTTCAAATCAAAAATATAGTTGTCTTTATTTAAAAGTAGAAATGGATGGAGAAACAGTTTTAGAAATAGATAAAATAAATATGATCTTTAATATTAATGGAGAAGATTTACTAGAAGAAGTAAGAGATGCAATGGGAATTTAGGGAGGAATGTATGAAAATAAAAAATAAAATTAAATGTATAAAAAATGGTGTAGAAGTTGAAATAGATGAAATTAATATCTCAAAAGAAAATTTTACACCAAAATCTATATTGGACTCTGAAAGAGAGTTTTTGTTGACAGGTGGAATTTTTCCACAAGGAGATATGGAAAATTCAAGAGGTTATTTAGGATATGTTGCTGCTAAAATGATTAATTGTTCATATGATGATTTAGTTGAAAAATTAACTGGAAGAGAGTATTTAGAGGTTACAAATGAAGTAAAGGGTTTGTTCAATGGTGTGGGATTGGAAAGCTTAGCTGCAAAGATATTAGAAAATCAATCTTAATTATGAGTAAAGAAAGTAAAACAAATATTGATTATTTTATCAATATGAATTTTCAAGAGTTCTTTGATTGGGTAAGTGATATGGGAGAAATTCTTGAAAAACAATCAAAATTTTAAATAAGTGGTTGCTTTTTAAATGAATTTGTTGTAAAATCCATTTAAGAGGTGAGTAATATGCAAAGACATCAAATAGATAATACATTTCTTCATCAAGCAATGTTAGAAGAAAATAATATGCAAATGGAAGAAGAAAAAATATTAGATAGTATTTCAAAAAATGATGGAAAAGATTTTTGGAATGATTTGGCTGAATGTATCAATATTATGACTGATATGTTATTAAATTCTTTACAAATTATAATATGTTTAGTTATTTTGATAGTTCTGTTCTTTGTTGTTTTTTAGCATATTGCAATATAAATAAAAATATAAACCACTTATCATAATTTGGTAAGTGGTTTTTTATTTGGAGGAAATATGAAATCAGTTGGAATTTCATTTGGAATAGGTGCTTTGGTTAGTGCTACTTTCTCTAAATCATTTGGAACAGCAAATAAAGGAATATCTCAATTAAGCAACACTATTGGAAAGTTAAATCAAGAGATTGTAAATTTAAAAGATAGTCAGTCTTTACTTGCTAAATATAATAAAGATACTAAAGCATTGAAAGAGAAAATTGTAACTATAAAAGAAACTGAAAAGGCAATAAAAAATTTAAAAAGAGAAATAGAAATAGAAAAAAAAGCTATTGAAGAAAATACTGGTAAAACTAGAAAACAAAGAAAAGAACTTAAAGAAAGTAAAAAAATAGTAGAAGAAAAAACTAAGGCTTTAAAAGAATTAGAAAAAAAATTGAATTCTCTAAATCAATCTTATATAAAAGAAGCTAAAAATTTAAATGCAACTAAAAATATTTTAAAAGAAAAAAAAGTTGATCTTAATGACACAACTAAAGCTTATGAAAAATTAGAAAAAGCTATTAAAGCTGCTGAAAATGCGACTAAAAAATTTAATAAAGCTTCAAAAGTAAGTAATATAGCTAATAAAATTTCTGGTGCTGGAACTAAGATGTTAGCTGGTGCTGGTGCAGTAGCAGGAACTTTATATAAACCAGTCCAGGAAGCTATAAATGCTGAAAGTAATTTTTCAGATGTAAAAAAGCAATTTGATTTTAACTCAAAAGAGGAAGAAGAAAAGTTTAAAAAAGAACTACATAAAATTATTACAGAGAAAAAAATAGCAATCTCACTTGATGAATTATATGGTGCTGCTGCTAGTGCTGGGCAATCAGGTTTAAATCAAGAAGAAGCAGTTCAGTATATTGAATTAGCTTCTAAAATTGGAATGGCTTTTGATATGAATAGAGAAGAAGCTGCACAATCAATGTTTGAAATGAAAAATGCTTTAAAACTTCCATATGATGACCTAATAGAATTAACAGATAAAATGAATTATCTAGGGAATACAACTGGAGCAAGTGCAGCTAAAATTACAGATTTTGTAAATAGAACTGGGAATATAGGGAAATTAGCAGGATTTTCAGCCGATAAAGTAGCTGCAATAGGTGCTTCATTAATTGAACAAGGTATGGATGCAGATGTAGCAGCAACAGGTGCAAAAAAAGTTTTTAGTGCTATGACAAAAGGAAATGCTGTAACAAAAAATCAAGCAAAGATATATAAATCTTTAGGTATTGATCCAGTTCAATTATCAAAACTAGCTCAGGAAGATGCTCAAAAAGCATTAAATTTACTTTTTACAAAAATTAATAGCAAATCTAAAGATGAACAAGGTGCAATAATGACCTTGCTTTTTGGAGAAGAAGGAAAAAGAGGAGCTGCTGCTATTGCAGCAAATTTGGATAGAGTAAATGAAAATTTAGCAAAAGTTAATGGTGATGAAGCTAAGGGAAGTGTTGATAAAGAAGCAGATATAAAAAGAGCCACAACAGCTAATCAATTGGCAATAGCTAATGGTAAATTGTCAATAATTCTTTCTCAACTAGGAACTACTGTTCTCCCTTCTGTTAATAGTGCATTGGAATGGTTTTCTAATTTTCTAAGTAAAATATCTGCTTATCAGGAAAAACATCCTGAACTGTTTAAAAAAATTATGGACTCTCTTGTAAAAGGAGTTGTAGTTTTAGGTGGTTTAGGAGTAGCTTTTAAAGGAGTATCTGGTGTTTTAAAAATATATTCAAATTATCTTAAAATAGCTGGTTTTATGACTAAGCATCAAGTAGGAACAAATATATTAAGAACAGGTTCAAAATTATTTACTTTTGGAAAAAGATTAATTAAAGGAGTTGGAACACTCTCAAAAGCATTTATTAAATTTGGAGCAACTATGTTAGCAAGTCCAATAACTTGGGTAATAGCAGGAATTATAGCATTGGTAGCAGCTGGTTATCTGTTATATAAGAACTGGGATACTGTAAAGCAAAAAGCTATTGATTTAAAAAATATGGTAGTTGGACTTATTGATAAGTTTTGGTATCTAATGGGTCCTATAGGTTGGATTGTAAAAGGTGGAATGGAGATATATAGAAATTGGGATAAGATAAAAGCAAAAGCAGCTGAATTAAAAGAAAAAGTTGCAAATATGATAACTAATCTAGTTTTAAAATGGGATAACTTTAAAGCTACAATAAAAAATATCCTTGGGAATGTATTTAACTGGATGGAAGAAAAGTGGAATAATATCAAAGATATTGGTGGAAAGGTAGCAGATTTCTTTGTAGGAATATTTGAAAAAATAAAAAGTGGATTTGAAACTGTTGTTGGTTGGGGAAAAAAAATATTATTTTTAGGGTCTGATGAAAGAACAGCTCCACCAGGAAGAAGAGGATACTCTGCACAATCTAATGTAAAACCTTATTCTTATGGTGGTAGAAAAGATATTCCAGGATATGCAAAAGGTGGAATTGTAAATTCACCAACTCTTGCTTGGATTGGAGAAGGAGCATCATCTGAATCTATAATTCCTCACGATAACAGTGAAAGAAGTTTTAATCTTTGGGAAAAAACTGGAAGATTAATAGGAGCTTTTGAAAAAACTGATAATTCAAATTCATTCACTTTTACCTATGCACCAGTTATTAATGCTAATGATAGTAAAGGTGTTGATGAGGTTATAAAGAAAAACCAAATTGATGCTTTTAATGAATTTAAAAATATGATGAAAAAATATGAAAATGAAGAAAAAAGGAGAGGTCGTGGAAGATAACTTTAAAGAATATACTACAAAAAATGGTGATACATGGGATTCCATTTCTTATATTTTATTTTCCAATTCTAAGGCTATTGATTATCTTTTCTTCTGGAATAAACAATATTCTGATTATGCAATATTTCCAGCAGGAATAACTTTAAAATATAAAAATATAAAATTAACAGATGAAGATATCCCACCTTGGAGGAGATAATGAATATTGAAGAACTAGAAAATAAAAATGTAAAAGACCCTAGAAAAAGTAGAATAGAAATATTTTATGAGGGAAAGAATATTACACAAAATATTCATAATCAGCTTTTAAGTTGTTCTCAAAGTGATTCAATAAATGAATTAGATTCTTTAGAACTGACCTTAGAAAATAAAGAAATGTACTGGTTAGGTAGCTGGTTTCCACAAAAGGGAGATATTTTAAAAACTATTTTAATTTTAGAAAATTGGGAAATTGATGGAAATATTGTAGTTCATGATATGGGAGAATTCTACATAGATAGTATAAATTTTAGTGGTCCTCCTGATGTTGTGAATATCAGAGGGATATCTTATGATTTAAATTCTGATATAGTTGATAAAAAAGAAAATCATGTGTGGGAAAATGTAGATTTTAAAACCATAATAACTGAGATAGCAAAAAATAGAAAAATTGAATTAATTTCTGATATTTCTTTTAATAGAAAATATCAAAGAATTGAGCAAAAACTACAATCTGATTTTGATTTTTTAAAATCTTTGTGTGAAGAAGCTGGAGCAAATCTAAAATTGTTTAATAATAAAATAGTTATTTTTGAAGAAGAGAAGTATGAAAAAAGAGAACCTAAAATGATTTTTAACAAGAGTAATATTGCTAGCTATAGTTTTTCTACTGATGATACAGACTCTTATTCAAGTTGTACAATCTGCTACTATGATTACAAGAAAAAAAAGAAAATTGAAAGAAAGTTCTTTCTTAAAAATAGAAATTCTTATAAGAAAAAAAATAAAAGGGATTTATTTATTAATGAAGATAAGCAGATTACAGGTAAAAATAAAGAGGAAATTAATAAACAGCTGCTAGAAATTGCTAAAAAAGCATTAAGAAGTAAAAATAAAAAAGAAGTAAAAGCCAGTGTTACTTTTATGGGAACTGAGAAATTATTATCAGTTGGAGATACCGTTATTTTAAATGATTTTGCAAATTTTTCTGGGAAATATATAATTGATAATTTAAATATTAATTTATTTTCTTATGATATTACAGCAGATATGCATAAAATTATGGAAATGGAGGTAGAGGAATGATAAGGTATGGTACTGTGACAAGTATATTTCCAGATAAAGGAACAGTTAAGGTAACATTTGAAGATTTAAATATACCTTCTGCAGAAATTCCAGTTTTACAGGGTAGAACTGAAAAAATAAAACATTATTCAATGCCTAAAATTGGTGAAAGTGGAATATGTATTTTTCCTGAAAATTCATTTTCTGGTTTTTATTTAGGCTCAGGATACAATGATGCTACTCCTATCCCAATATCTGCTAAAGAGGGAGTAGAAATAACAGTTTTTAATGATGGAACAATTATCTCTTATGATGAAAAATCTTCTAAATTATATATAAATTGTAATAATAAAATAGAGATTGTAGCACAAAATATAAAGATTACTTGTCCAAAAACAGAGATTATTGGAGATATAAATGTAACTGGAACAATTGATGTAAAAGGAAGTGTAAATGCTTCTGAAGAAGTAAGTGCAAAAGGTATAGAACTATCTGAACATACTCATTCAGGAGTAAAAGCTGGTGGAGATACTACAGGAGGTCCTCAATAATGATTATTGGAAGTTTAGGTAATTTTATATTTATGGCAAGTTCTTTATATACAAAAACCTTTAATTCATTTTCTCGTTCTTCTTCAGTACGATGGATTGAGCATAAAATCATTGGAGAAAAACCTAAATTACAATTTGATGGTATAGATTTAAAGCAAATTGAACTATCAATTCACCTCAATCGTTTTTTTAAAGTTGATATTCCAAAAGAAAAAGAAAAATTGGAAAAATATATGGAAGAAGGTAAAGTATTAAGGCTCATAATTGGAGGAGAAAAGATAGGAAACTATGTTATTACTAGCCTTAATGAAGAGCATAAAGCATTTAATGCAATAGGTAAAGTAACTAAAATGGATATAAAGGTAAGTTTAAAGGAGTATAACTAATGGAAATTCTTTTAAATTTTGGAGAAGAAAAAAACTATATTTTTAAAAAAAATAAAACTGCAGAAATTGTACAAAATATTGAAAATATTGTATCAAGAATAAAAGGAAATGTAGTTTTAGCAAGAGAAAAAGGAATGGATATTAATAATGTAGACAAACCTTTTGAACTTGTAAAGGCTGAAATAATTGCCAATTGTATGGAAGAAATAGAAAAAGAAGAAAAAAGATTTGAAGTAAAAAATATTGAAATTATTGAAATGCAAAATATTGCAAAAATGAAAATAAAGATTACAGGAGAGGTGAAAGATGAATAACGATTTTTCTTTCATTGAACTAGATGTTAATGAAATAAAAAAACAAATAAAAAATGGATATGAAGAAATAATGCAAGTTAAAATTCAAACAGGAGATGCTATTGAAGATTTTATTGATTGGGTAACATATATATTATCACTATCAAAAAATCATATGAATTTTATAGGAAGAATGAATTTATTACAATATTCTGAAGGTAAATATCTTGATGCATTAGGGGCTCTAGTAGATGTTGATAGAATAATAGAAAGAGAGGCTGAATGTACTGTTGAATATAAATTTTCTAAAATTTTTGATGAAAAAAAAGTTATTGAAAAAGGACATAAAATTGCAAAAGGAAATTTATATTTCGAGAGTATCGAAACAGTAACATTAGAAATAGGGAAAAGAACTGCAATAGGTAAGGTAAAATGTCTCTCAACGGGTTTAATAGGGAATGATATTGAAATAGGAGAAATTAGTACTATTGTAGATGATATTCCTTATTTACTTTCAGTATCTAATATAACAAAAACAAGTGGTGGAGCAGATAGAGAAAATGATAATCGTTACAGAGAAAGAATAAGATTAAAGCCAAAAGCATTTTCTGTTGCAGGTCCACATGGAGCTTATTTATATTATGTTTTAACCTCACATCAAGATATTACTGATTCCTACATTTATACCCCAATTATAAGTCCTGGTGTAGTTAAAATAATTCCTTTAATGAAAAATGGCGAATTACCTAGTTCTGAAATATTAGATTTAATTAAAGAAAAACTAAAAGATGATGTAAGACCTTTAACTGATAAAGTTGAAATAGAAAAACCAAAACAGTTCACTTATAACATTAATGTTAAATACTGGATAAAAAAAACTAATATGCCAAATTTGATAAAAAAGAATGTTGAACTAGCATTAGAAGAGTATATTGCTTGGCAAAAAGAAAAATTAGGTAGAGATATAAATCCAAATAAATTAATTCAATTTTTAATTACTGCTGGGGCAAAAAGGGTTGAAATTGAAAGTCCTACTTTTACTAAATTGGAAAGAGATACAGTAGCTATTGAAAGTCAAAAAAATATTAAATATCAAGGAGAAGAAGATGAGTAAATTAATGGAAGTTAATTACCAGGATATATTCCCTGAAAATTTAAAAAAGTATAAAAATTTAAAAACTCTTTCAAAAAAATTTGAGGATATTTTTAAAAAATATATTATCCATAATATTGATAAATTAGCTTTTATTTATAATCTTGATTTATTAGAAGATAGAATACTTGATGAAGTAGCTTATTATTTTAACATAGATGACTACAATAGTGGTTTAGATAGAGAAATAAAAATAAAGCTAATAAAATCTGCTTATTGGATACATTCAAAAAAAGGTACAAAAGAAGCTGTTATATCTCAATTAAAAATATTGAATTATAAAATAGATATAAAAGAATGGTTTGAATATGGTGGAAAACCTTTTACATTTAGACTATTTACAGAAAATCAAAATAAAGATAAAGATTGGCTTAAAAGGGTTGTAGAGCTTATAAAAGAATATAAAAATGTAAGAAGTATCTTAGAAGCTCTGTATTTGTTAAAAAAGAAAGAGTATACATATTATATAGCTGGTTATAAAGAAGTTTTTATAACAGGAAAGAAAGTTAATGCAGGAACAGATAAAGAAATATATAAAAAAATCTTTTATGGTGGCTATAAACAAATTAAAAAGGAGATTATTAAATGAAATTTAGTGGTTTAACAAAAAAAGGTAGATTATATCTTGCTAAAATACAAGCTGCTGAAGAACCAATTCAGTTTACAAAAATAAAATTTGGTGATGGAAAACTTTCTGAACATGAAAATCCAGCTGATTTAGTTGATATAAAAAATATAAAAGTTGAAAAATCAATTTTAAATAAAGAACAGAAAGAAGATGCCGTAATTCTAACAACTATAATTGATAATGTAGGGTTAGTTGAAGGATATTTTCCAAGAGAAACTGGAATCTATGTACAAGATGAAGATCAAGAAGTCCTATATTTTTATATGAATGATGGAGATGAAACATCATGGCTTCCACCAGAGGTTGATGGTCCTCATAGAATGGAGATGAAAATAAATCTAATATCATCTAATACAGGTTCTGTTCTTGTTCATAATGATGGAAAAGATTTGTATATAACAAAAGATTATTTAGAAAGTAATTATACTCAAAAAGGTAATTTTAATGGAACAGCACAGGATATTGAAGATAGAGTTGTTGCAGCAGTAGGAAAAGAAGATGGAAAATTTCCTCTAACTGAATCAGTGGCTGGTAATATATATTATTTTCCAGGAAACAAAAAATTTTATTATTGTTTAAAAAGCCAAACTAGTAGAGTAAGTGTTCCAAATGCAGATTTTGAAGAATTATCTATTTATCAAAATCGTAAGAAATTGGAAAATTTCATTAAAGTTAAAAATAATAAAACATTTAAAATAGGTAATATTTGTATAGAAACCATAAACTGTACCCCTAATATAGCAGGGGTTAGAACTGTAAAAATTGAGAGTGACTTTAAAAATATATTTAGTATATTTCTAACTGGATATATCACTGAAGGACAAAATGCTGAACATCTTATGAGACAGGTAGTTCATGATTATTATTCTAAAATAGTAGCAACTAAACAAGTTAGATTATATGCTGCAGGAAACCAGTCTATAGAACTAACTATAATAGGAACTATTTAAAGATTTTAATTCCTTAAGAGTATAAAGAAATCAACTTTGCAAATACCATTTTGCACATTTCCACTAGTTGCATCTAGAGTAGAAAAGTCTAAATTATCTCCACTATGTATAACTGCAACAGAACAATTATCTTTTTTAGCAGTAGCCATTACTATAGAATTTTTAAAACTAAAACCATTAGCTGTTAATGTTTTTGAAGCAGTAGACCCCTTAGTTTCTAATGAGCCTACTACAAATTTTCTGTTTAAAATTGTTAAAACATCATAATCAGTTTTATGTTCAATTTTATACAGATTTTCCACTGTGGAAAATTTACAAAGATATGAGGTACTAGATAAATCATCTGAAACCAATTACACAACTTTAAGCTTTAGTAAAATTGGACTCATTGGACATGTTTTTGTAGATATACCAGCTGCGATTTCAAAATCATTAAGAGAAGGTACACTACTTTTTACTTTTCCAGATGGATATAGACCAAAATCATTTAACTTAAAACTTATAATATCTCATTTTTCTGGACAAACAGCAAGAACTAGATATGATGCTTCTACAGGTAAAGTTTACATGCTTTCACCTTTAAATATTACTGAAAGTATGTATTTAGATACAATGTATATTTTAGAAAGTTAATTATATATTTGTAAACTTCTAAGATAAAAACTATGGCTAGAATCCCCTGTTGATTTTAATTGTATGTTATTACCAATTATTCTAATATATGCACCACTATATCCAAATCCTGGTGTTGAGTTTATTAAAAAATAATAACCTTTCTCAAATTTTAAATTATCTATATGAAAACTGTAATTTAGACTTTTATCTCCAAGAAAATTAAATACAACGATATTTATATATTTATCTGAAATATCTATAATTCCTATATTTTGCCACTGTTGATTTATAAGTATTTTTATATTTCCACTGTCATATTTTAGATTATTAATTTTAAATAAATTTTCCACTGTGGAAAATCTAAACAGTTTTGACATCTTATATGAAAGAAGTACCGATTTTGGCAATTGGAAAGATTTAACTTTAAATTTAACTAAGCCTACTGACGATACAAAGTATTCTCATTACATAATTTATACTGGGCAAATGAATCAAATTTCTAATTCTATTTTGGTGACATCAACAAGCAATTTAGATTTGTATTTTGATTGTTACCAATATTCCAATCCAGGAAGAGTAGGAGTAGCATTTGCCACTTTTGTAAATCCAACAACTATAAAAATGAAAATATTAGAGGGATTATCATCTGGGGATGGAATAACTAAAATTTTAGCTTTTAAAAGAATTTAAAAGCTAATCCAAATAAAAAACAGAATAAGATATTTTTACAGTATTCGATTTTGTATTATCAACACAGTCTTTTACAAAGCTAAACCCTGTGTTATTAAACCCAACAAGGTATACATTTTCTAATGTAGTTGCAGTAGTTTGTTTATAAATGTTTAAAGAAACTCCTAAAACTTTTTTATAGCTTTTAGGAAATGTATAGAAATATTTTCCAACATTTGTATAGTCTCCAGTTATACCTGCATCTACTTTGATTAGATTTTCCATTATTTTAAGAATTGTATAATAAATCTATTAAAATTAGGAGGTTTAGATATGCAATTAATGATTTTAGAAAATCTAAAAAAAGAAAATGTGGAAATTTATTTGGAGTATTTAAATAGTTGTAAAAGCAGTAATTGGGAGACTTGGGAAACAACTTATAAAACATATTGCAATAATTTTAAGTTATTCCTAGTATGGTTTCAAAAAAACTACAAAAATAGATTTTTACTAAGTAAAGATACACTTTTAGAAATGCCAGGAATAATAGAAAGTTATAGAAATTATTGTAGAAGTTTAGGAAATAGTAAAAGAACACTAATGAATAAAACTACTTCAATAAGTACATTTTATGCTTGGTGTGTCAGAAGAAATAAAATCAAGTATCATCCATTTGATAGCAAATTAGATAGACTTAGATTTACAGAAAAAGATAAAGTTAGAAGTAGTTATTTCTTAACAACAGAACAAATTTTAACTGTAAGACTCTACATGCAAGTAGAATCTAAAAAATATGATTTACAAGATAGGATACTTTGGGAACTATTTTTAGATAGTGCATGTAGGATATCAGCAATTCAAAGTTTAAAACTAAGCCAATTAGACTTAGAAAATGGATATTTTAAAGATGTTAAAGAAAAAGAGGGTTATATAGTAAATGCTTTCTTTTTCCAAAAATGTAAAGATTTAATAAAAGAATGGTTAGAGTACAGAGAAAATAAAGAAATAAAAAGTGAATGGCTTTTTATTACAAAATATAAGAATACATATAAGCAAATGACACAAGGAGCTATTCGTGGAAGAATTAAAAAGCTAGGAAAAATTTTAGGAATAGAGGATCTATATCCTCATACATTAAGAAAAACAGCTATAAATCTTATTAATAATTTAGCTGGATTAGGACTTGCTTCTAGTTATGCAAATCATAGCAGTAGTGGAGTTACAAGTAAACATTATATACAAAAAACAAGTGCTACAGAAATAAGAAATACTCTTATAGTAGCAAGGAAAAAATTAGGTATTTTTTAGCAAAAAAGTATGGAGATTTTCAAATTTATTCAAATTTTTATGATTAAAAATGTATTTTTGAGAGCTTTTTATATGAAATTCTTAGATTTTATATTTAAGAAAAATTATAAAAATATGCTCAAAATTACAAAATTAAACCTTAAATTCTTTATAAATTTGAAAATCTACACAGAATGAAAGGAGAAAAATAATGTTCTATATATATACAAAAGAAAAAAAAGCAAAGGTAAAGTTTACAGTTAATTTAACAGCAAAAGAAGTTAAAGATTTTATGAATAATAATCTATTTTTAGATTATCCTGAATTAAATAAAAATGATTATCTTGTTATTGAAAGAAATGAGGCTTTTAAACATCCAACCTATGATATTGTAACTAATACTATAAGAGAAATGACAAGAGAAGAATTGATTGAGGAAGAAATTGAAGTACAACTATCACCAGGAGAATATATAGAAAATAAAAGACTTATATCTGTACCACAGCCAAGTTCATATCATACTTGGAATGCTTCAACTCATAAATGGGATATTAATATGAAAGAAACAAAGAGAACTTTTAGGCACAAGTTTCAAGCTATTTTATTAGAGAAAGTTTATGAAGATTACAATTACAATGGAAAAATATTCCAAATGGGACAAACTGATGAGTTAAATTTTTTAAGAGTTAAATCAGCAATAGATATAGCTGGAAATTCTGATAATGCTGAATTAATAGAACAAGCATTAAAAATATTAAATATTGAAGTTACAGAAGAAATAAGAATTGGAATTAAACAATCTATAAAAGATAAAAATTTAATGGCTTTTATAAAATCTTTACCAATCAATTGGAGATTAAAAGATAATTCAGTTGCTAAAGTAACTTTTACTGATATAAACAATGTTTATCTTATGTGGATATTAAGAGGTACAGCTGCACAAGAAAAATATACAGAATTAACTTTAAAAATAGCTCAAGCTAAAACTGTTGAAGAACTGGAAGCTATTAAATGGGAATAAAAAAAAGAAAAGAGGTAAAATTATGAAAAAATTTGTAATAGTGATTGGGCATAATCCAAGAGGAAAAGGGGCATATAGTAAATATTTAGATTTATCTGAATATGAGTATTGGAGAAATGTCTGTGATGAAATAAATAAAATTGATGATAGTATTGATATTTATTCAAGAAAACCTGAACAAAATTATATTCAGGAAATGAAACCTGTTGTTGCTGAAATTAATAAACATAATTATGAATTAGCTTTAGAATTACATTTTAATGCTGCTTCTCCACAAGCAAATGGGTGTGAATGTTTAGTTTATTTTAAAAATGAACAAGCAACAAAATATGCTGAACTTTTTATGAAAAAATTAAAAGTTGAGTATGGAAGCAATATAAGAAAAGAGTGGAACAAATTAAAAGAAAAGAAAATAGATAAAAATAGCAAGGAAGTAATAATAGAAAAAACAGTAGAAACAGAGGGTATAATCCTCATTACTGATTCTAAAACGAGAGGAGGTTATGGAATATGCAATACAAATTGTACCTATGTTTTGGTTGAACCCTTCTTCGGAACTAACGAAGAGGCAAATAAATTTAAAGATGTAAAAAAAATGGCAAATTTTATAGTTGATTTTATAAATAGTATTAAAAAATAGGAGGTTTTTAATGAAAGACTTAATTAATCAAGCAATAGGATATTTAGCAAGTTTTAGTGTGGAACAATGGATATGGTTAGCTCTAGCAGGACTAATTTTAATTTATATTTTTTATAATAGAAAGCAATATGTCAATTTATTTAAACAAGCTGTAATTGTATCAGAAGAATCATTTAATAGTGGAGAAGGTAGAAAGAAATTAGAAGCAGCAATTAACTTTATATTATACAGAACTTCTACTTTACCTTGGATAGCTAGAATAGTAATTATAAGATTTATTAGTAAAAAAAGAATGATTGATATTATAGAAAAAACATTACAAAAGTTTTCTGACATATTTGCTAATAGTTATAAAATAGACATCAAAGGAAATGAGGAAAATGGAGAAAACTAAATTATTAATACATCCTCTTTCAGATGGAAGAAAACAAGAGTTATTCCAAGATTATATTTATGAAGTTAATGGGTACAGGATTACTGTACCCAAAGGCTTTATAACAGATTTAGCTTCTGTTCCTCGTTCATTTTGGAGTATTTTTCCACCATTTGGAGTATATACACCAGCAGCTGTTGTGCATGATTTTTTATATTCAAAGTATAATATAACAGGTATAAATAGAACTTTATCTGATAAAATTTTTCTATATATTATGAAAGAACTAGGAGTAGGATTTTTAAAGAGAAAAGCTATGTATAGGGCTGTAAGATTATTTGGAGAAACTTCATGGAAGGATAAATTAGAAAATGAAGGATATAAAGATAAAGTAGTAGTTGATATGACAGATGAAGCTATATCTTATTATGATCATTGGAAAAAGATACTTAAATTATAATTAGGGGTTGGTATAGTGGGGGTATTCATAGTAAAAGTTGGAGCATTTATAGTAAAAATGTGGGCATATTTTGTTGCTTTTCTAATTTGGCTTATTGGTGGATTTGATACATTGGCAAAGGTTTTAATGGGATTAATGTTAATTGATTATGCATCAGGAGTCTATGCAGGTTATAAGTTAAAGAACTTAAATTCAAAAAGAGCATACAAGGGAATAGAAAAGAAGTTATGGATTTTAGCTTTATTATGTGGAGCATCTTTAATGCATAGATTAGTTCCAGGGATTGGTTTTAGAAATTTAGTTGGAATATTTTATTGTGCAACTGAACTATTAAGCATTGTAGAGAATGCAGCTAAGGCAGGAGTACCAGTTCCTAAGAAGTTAAAGAAAGCACTAGAACAACTAAAAGAAGAAGATAGAGAAAAGGAAGAATAATAGGACAGGGAAAAACCTGTCCTTATTTTTTATAAAAAAAACTTTAAAGGTTCAAAAGAATATCTTGACTTTTTTGAACCTTTAAAGTATAATAGATATATAAGGAGGTGAGGAAATGTCCACTATTAAGGAGATTTTGGAGATAATCTTTTACATCTTATCTATCATTGTTCTCATTAGACAATTGAGAAAATAAGATGTAACAAGAGAAAGGAGGTTTGAGAGTAATCTCACTCCTCCAATCTCCCTTATCTTCCTTAAAAAAAATAAAAACTAGGAGGGATAAAATGGAAGTATTAAGAGCTATAAATGATATATTACAACCTATAACTTTAATACTTGTAATAATAGTATTAATAAAATTAAATAAAAAGAAATAAGCCCTTTTAGTTAAAAAACTAAAAAGGCTCAGAAATATCCACTATTAAATTTATAATTCATTATAACATTTATATTAATTAAAATCAAGGAGGAAAAATGAAAGGTATAAAAAAGATGGGAAGACCTCCTGCAAAAGACCCTATTAGCCATAGTATAAAGATAGGATTAAATAAAGAACTTTATGAAAAAGTTCTTGAATACAATGAAAAGACAGGAAATTCAATAGCTGAAACAGTAAGAGAAGCATTAAAAATATTGTTGAAAAATAAGGAGTGTTAAAAATGGAAAAATTAGAAATAAAACTTGTAAATAATTTTATAATTGATGTAGCAAACTTTGTAAAGTATAAAGATACTGAAGAAACAAGTTATAGAGAACATCCAATGAAAAAATTTAACTGGGATTTTATAGATAAAAGCAGTATTTTTGACAATGAAGTTTTTAAATATATAAGAAGTTTTAACTTTGAAATGAAATTATTAAAAGAAAGATTATTAGATAAAGAAAAAACTAGAAATGAAAAAACAGAACATTGGTATCATGTAAGTGATATTTGTATAAAGTATCTAATAGAAATATATAAAATAATGAAAAAAACAGAAAATTTTGATACTTTTCATGGATTCAAAGATATAGTTGAAGATTGTTATCAAACTATTTTAAAAGATTTATATGATTACAATAAAAATGATAATACTTTATATATAAATGATGTTGAGATTTTAGAATTTTTAGATGATATTTCTTCTGAAAATATGCCAGAAAACTTAAAAGAAATAGCAGAAGATTTTGGGAAAGAATTAGATACAAATAATAAACAATCTTTAAAAGAAATAGCAGACATAATTCGTGAAAATGATGAAAAATTTAGAATAGGACTACACTGGGAAAATCTCTCAGAAGCTAGAAAAATGGCTTTTGAAATATAATAAATAATACCTGCTGTATAAATATGAACTTTTAACATGAAATGTACTCAAAAGAGAATAAAATTTATGGAGGTATAAAAATGAATATTAAAGATGTAAAAGAATTTAGTACAGCAGTAGGAACAGTATTAGGGTATTATAAAGAGAGAGTTAAAAATTTAAAAGGTATTGCAGATATAGATCATGCTTTTAAAGAAATAGGAAGCAAAAAAGAAGTAAAGAGAGCAAAGGAATTAATATATAATATTTCAATGCAAAATAGCAATATAGAGCTTGAAGATAGAATAAGAAGAAATATAAGTGAAATAATGTTATTTGAAAGTAAAGAAAGTATTGATATCGGAAATCTAAGTGGTTATTATTTTAAAGAACAAGCATAAGAAAAGCAGGATTAATTTCCTGCTTTTTAAATTTTGGTAGTTAATGGAGTGAACATCAACGGATAGTGGAGTTAAAGATTTTAGAGGAAAAAATGGACTATATAAAACATTATATAAAGATAAATATAGACCAGAAGAAGTATTAAGTTCAGATTTTTTTTATTCTCATAGAGATATTTTTATGGAATATGTGGAAAAAGAATTAAATATCAATGGTTTAAAACCTAATAAAGGACATATGGCTTTAGTAGAACTTGAAAAGATGGGGATTTTAAAAGCTGTTATCACACAAAATATTGATGATTTACACCAAGTTTCTGGGAATAAAAATGTTTTAGAATTACATGGAAGTTTAAAGAGATGGTATTGTTTAGGTTGTGGAAGAACAG
>ERZ773022.246-NODE-246-length-47516-cov-10.033396_pt1 | contig 47516 bp, 34 predicted proteins | sample MGYA00580839_ERZ773022 | MGnify/ENA primary metagenome ERZ773022 (study PRJEB29015, sample SAMEA2738020) | human oral metagenome | biome: human oral; feature: human-associated habitat; material: dental | place: China | collected 2044 ... | reverse complement strand
CTGGCCGCCCCACATCTGGTTGAAGACGCTCGGCAGCGTGACGAACACGAGGCCGGGGCCGCTATCGGGCTGAACGCCGAACGCGAAGCAGGCCGGGAAGATGATGAGGCCGGCCATGAAGGCGACCGCGGTATCGAGTCCGGCGACGCGCAGGGCCTCGCCCGTCAGGCCGTGTTCCTTGCCGATGTAGCTGCCGAAAACCGTCATCGCGCCGATGCCGACCGACATCGTGAAGAACGCCTGGCCCATCGCCGCATAGACGGCCTGGCCGAACCCCGCTGCGCCGCCGGCGAACAGCTTGCCGAAGTCGGGCATGAGGTAGAACTCGAGGCCGGCGCCGGCGCCGTCGAGCGTGACCGCACGGATGCAGAGCGCGACGAGCATCACGAACAGGGCGCCCATCATCACCTTCGTGATGCGCTCGACGCCTTTGCGCAAGCCGGCGAAAGTGCAGGCCAGACCGAGTACAACGACGACGATCATCCAGAAGATCTGCTCGAACGGATTTGCGAGCATAGCGCCGAACACGCCGCCGACCGCATCCGCATCGGCGCCGCGGAACGACCCCGCCGCCGACTTGAAGACGTACGACAGCATCCAGCCTGCGACCGTCGTGTAGAACATCATCAGGATGTAGTTGCCCGCGAAACCGATCCATTTATAGAAGTGCCATCGGCTTCCCGCCGGCTCGAGTGCGTCGAAGCTGCGTGCGATGCTCTTCTGGCTCGCGCGGCCGACGGCGAATTCCATGACGAGGATCGGAAGCACGAACGCCACCAGGAACAGCAGATACAGGATGATGAACGCTGCGCCGCCGTACTGGCCGGTGATAGAGGGGAACCGCCAGACGTTTCCCAAGCCGATGGCGCAGCCTGCGCTGATGAGGATGAAGCCAAGCCTCGACCCGAATTTCTCACGTGCTTCCACGATCGTTCCCTTCTTATCGTTCGCCGGTCCGTCATCGCGCACGATGAGCGACCGTCGGTCATAATTCTTGCAATTCGGGACGCCATCGCAGGTCGAAGCGCTCGAAGCCCGATCGCGGACCCGATCCGAAGCGCTTGCGGCTCGATCGCGGGTCCGGACCGAAACGCTCATGACTCGATCGCAAGTCCGAACCGAAGCGCTTGGAGCACGCTGCGGATCCAGGCCGAAGCCCCTTGCGGTCCGATCGCGGATCCGAGCCAGAGTGCTCGGAGCCCGATCGTGCGGCCTAGACCATCGTCGAAATCCGTCACACAGACGCGTCTCGGAATTCGGACATGCAAGGTGAATCTCGAACCGCGAGCACCTGCCTCAAGCATCTGCCTTTGACATCTGCCACAAGCACCTGCCTTGACCTGAAACCCGCCAGATCGGGAAACCTGACAGACCTGAAAACCTGCCAGATCAGCCCGAGCCACGTAGGCCTGAAGCCAAAGCCGATGCACGTCGTCCAAGCTAGACAGATGCCGTAGCCCATGCATCGGCATCGAACCACGAGAGCTTCGCTGCGAGAGCTCCGCTCAGCATCGATCCTGCCCGGCACCGATCGCGATATCGGGTGACGCACGTCAGCCATCGCTCGAAAGCAGCCAAGCCACCTCGGACGTTGACATCCCGTAAATGAAGCAGCAGTGTAGCAAACCCACTTGCCAAAAAATCAGATCTTAACGAAAATCCGCGCCTCTTTCGCACTCAACTGCCAAAAAATCTGAGCTTAGGGGGTATCCGGGATGGTCGAGTGGCAGCAGTCGAATTCCATGGACGCCATTCTTGCATCAAAACACCAGATCAACATCATGTTGCTGAATCGATACGCGTGGCTGACTCGCAAAACGACTTGTAAAATCCCACTAAGCGGCCATATTTTGACACTTGAGGCATATTTCACTTCCAACGCTTGCGAATCCGCCCACCCAACACCTGCAAATTCACCCACCCAACGGATGTATCCGTTCCCGCTCGACAGATGCATCCGTCCAATGAGCCTGTCTGCTCGGCGAATCCATTCGCTCGTGTTCGTGTGCGGCGACGCTCGGCGCAGCTTCCGACCCCAACGGCCTAGTCCGTCCTCTTTCTAACTGCACTCCCCATCTCCAACGAAGAGCAACGCGCATCAGAAAGCAGGATACGCCGTTGCTCCATCTCATACCCTATTTCGGTCCCTCGCTTCTTACGCTGCCGCTCCCATAATGAATGCTTGACTGCGCAGCTCCATCGCCTACCCTGTTTCACTCCCTCGTTTCCTACCCCATTTCACCTCCTCATCTCCTATCCCCTCATCACGCTCCCCGCCCCTCCCATCGATTCCGCCGAAAATGCCTTATTCAACGAAGCCAAGATCCGATGGAGGACTCGTTGTCGATCATGCCGAAGACGTTGTCGAAACCGAAGATGCCTTATCCAACGAAGCCAGATCCGACACGTCGGAGGAGCGCCCCATCGCCCTCGATGCGGCCTTTGCGTCAACGTCTTCTCCGATCCGCAATCCTTGACGCCAACGTCTTCTTCGATCCGCAATCTCGTTCTCAGTTCCAACTGCCCGGCTTCAACAGCGCAGCATGCAGGGTATGGCGAATATGCTCCTGCTTCGGCGTAAGGAGACGTCTGCGCAATCCCAGTGCTTTACGCAGCTCGTCCGCGAACTCTTCCATCATGGGAAGAGATGCGAACCTTCTTCTTGTAACCGTGAGGACATGGATGCCCATATGCTCGAGCAGATCCCTGCGCAGCGCATCGCGTTCGATCCTCTCGGCGTTCGTATGGAACGAATCGCTGTCGTATTCAACCGCGACGCCGGCCGAACGCCACAGCAAATCGCATTTCAAAATCGAACCGATCGGCTGCTGGCTTCTTCGAGCATTCTTGACGCAGCCCTTCGCCCTCTCCCGAAGTATTCCGGAATTTGCTTCTTTCGCGACCTCTCGAAACGATCCGGGACCGACGCATGTGCGCCTCCAGGAAAGAGAGCTCCTATTTCGCGCATCCCCTGCATTGATCTCGACACCGCCGTTTTCACGTCTTTGAAAAGCTCCAACGCCGTCCATGGTCCCCCGTCCAACCTTGATGATGCCGTTCATCTCAGGTGTTGAGAATCCGAATCCTCCCTTGCAACGCGGCAGAGCAAGCATGATCTCGAGCACGGTTTCGCGGGGCGATGCCGAATCGTCGACGACGTAGCGCATTGCCTGCACGGCGCGAGTCCTGCCGTATGCAGAAGGAAGCTCGCGGAGTCGACGCGCGAGCGTTGCGCGTCGCACCAAAGGTTCGATAGAGAAGGAGATCTCATTCCGTAGCACGGCGTATTTTCCGCACAGTTCGTCTCCGAGCCGAATCATATCCACAAGATCGAGCATCTCGCCCATCTGACAGAAGCAGAGCGCCGGAGAGACTACGAATACATCGGGTGCGATCTGGAAAAATACCCTAGACGAGAAATCATGCGTTGTCGAATGCGCGCGTATTCCCCGCACTTTATCGTTATGCCGTCCCTGCCTGACAAGGACATGCATGTCGTCACGCAGCGCAAGCGCATCCAAGGCCGAAGGTTTGAAAACCATCGCGAGGCGCGCAAGTTCCTTCTGCGTCGCTCGAGCAGAAGGCAGAGGTGAACTGCAAGCAGGAACGATCTTGCATCCTTCGTAAAATGCACGAGAGCGCCCGATGCGCACGTTTGCCCAAAACGCCAATGCGGAGCTATGAGAGAGTATGATGGCCATGCGTCCATGCTGCCATGGCGACCCTGCCGATTCCTATTGAAATCCTGCCGAACTCATATGAAGGATGCCCGCCGTTAGCATAGGACGTTCATCAGTGTTTCCGAATCCATGATCGCCAGTGCTTCCAATCCATGGTTGCTTCCAATCCATGACCGCCAATGCTATCAATCCATGGACCGCATAGGCATGAGAGATGGTGAGAGATGCCGCTCGGCACATTCACTATGGGTGATGCCGCAAGCTTTGGCGTCGGCCGGGTTGATCCACAGCTGCTGGCGCGCGACGATAGAAAACGCGCAGTCTCGCTCTTCGACGAAAACCGCGCGCCAAGTCGAACCATCTAAGCCAGGACCATCTAAATCCGAACCATCCAATCCAGGACCATCCAGTCCAGAACCATCCAATCCCGAATCATCCAGTCCCGAACCTTCTAAGCCACGCAATCGTCTCAACACGTCATCGGCGTCGTCGCCCCGAATGGAACGGGCAAGTCCACAATCCCAAACCTTCTAGGCCACGCAACCATCTGAACCGAACCGCTCTACTCCGCGAGCTGCGCGTCCTTCTTCATGCGTCCGAACAGCTCGTTCCAGTCGCTCGCCGCAAGGACCGTTCCCACGACGATGACGACGCAGCACACGACCTGCAGCAGCGTGACCTGCGCGCCGAGAATCACCGCGCCGAAGACGACGGCCCAGGCGGAATACGAGATGTTGACCGCCATGCCGCGCGCCGCCCCGATGGTCGAGATGGCCTTGTAGTAGCACAGATACGATGTCGTGCCTGCAATCGCGGCGCCCACGATGACGAGCGTGCCCATCGAAGGCACGACGCTCGCCGTGAAGCCCCAGGCGCCGAAGGCCGGGATCACGAACAGGCCGTAGGCGAGCGCCGAGGTGGTCTCGCGGATGTGAAGAGCGGTCTCGTTGTCCACCGCGTCGTCGCGCATACCCCAGGCGCAGATGACCGCCTCGGAACCCCAGCCGACCAGGCACACGAGCGCACCCGCCACGCCGATGATCGGATTGCCGATCGCATCGGACCCGGCTGCGGCGTATCCCATCACGCACACGCCCGCAAGCGCGGCCAGAAGCGCCACGACCTGCTTGAGCGACATCTTCTCCTTGAGGAAGAGCACCGCCATGAGAGACCCGAACGCCGGATAGAACGCCGAGATGATCGCCGTGTACCCCGCGCCGATATTGCCGATGGCGAAGACGTATCCCGACATGCCCAGAGGGCCGCCCAGAAGCGCCGCCGCCGCGACGGCCTTGCCGCTTCTCGTCTTCAGCGCGGCGAGCGTGTCCTTCAGGCGACGCTTACCGCCCATGTAGACGAACAGCCACACGGCGCAGAACGCATCGTGCAGGAAGGCGCCGGCCAGAGACGCGAGCACCGCGGTCTCGGGGCTTCCCAGATAGGGAGCCATCGCCAAGGCTATCCCCAAGATGACCGTATCGAGGCCCCAAAGGCAACCGCTCAAAAGCCCGTATCTCATGCTTCATCCCCTTCATACCATTCCAGCGCGCGCGCCAGATATTCCTTCGCATACGACCGGTACACGTAGCTCCATTCGCCGACGTTCTCGCCTTCGAATTCCTTGTAGATCGACCATACCGACCAGCACCAGCCCGCAAGGCCGACGAACGCCGCCACGTGGCGCTTCTCGGCGAGCGTGGACTCGTGGCCGAAATACGCCTCGAGCGCGGCGACGAACTCATCGTGCGAAAGCTTCGAGCAGACCGTGAAGGTGCCCAGGTCGTTCGCGTAATCGCCCATGCCTGCGTATTCCCAGTCGATGAGATACAGGGCGTCGTCGGCGCCGACGAGGAAGTTCAGCTCGAAGAAATCGTTATGCGTGACGCACGGCTCGCCGCCGTCCGCACGCGCATACGCGCGCACCTTGCGCGCACGGTCGGCCATGTCCCAGAACCGAGGGATGTCGATGCAGCGTTTCGCCTGGATGAGCTCTATGTAGCGGCACCCTTCGTCGTAGTAGTCGAACGAGCGGGCCAGACGCCCATCCGCTGCATGCAGATCGCGCGCATACGCCATCGCGCGCGAAAGCTCGACGGGATCGTGCGCGTTGAGCGGACGGCAATCCGGAATGAAGCGCGAGATCTTCCAGCCGGCATCCGGATCCTCGTAGACGAACGTCTCGTCCAAGCCCAGATCGCGCGCCAGCATCTGCGCCTCCATCTCGGATGCGCGATCGATCAGGTCCTCGGTGCCCACGCCTGGATTGCGGTAGACGTATTCCCCGGCTCCTTCGGCACCGTCCTTCACGCGGAAATGGCACGAGAGGTTGGTGAGTCCCTCGCTCAACGGGTAGAAGTCGTATACGTCCTCGATGCCGCAGCCGAGCGTATGCGTGATATGGACCAGGGCATCGGAATCGACGTTCGTGATGAACTGAGGGTCGAAGGCGCGCAGCTCGTCGATGCTGTCGAATTCGAAAATGGTCCCAGGCGCGTACGGCACCAGACGCATGTCGAGTTCGTCCAGATGGGCGGCGAAAACGTCTTCCCAGAGCGCATCGGCGTCGTCGGGACATGCGGTCGCCTTCTCGATCAGGGGCGCGAAACGCTCCGAGAACGCCCGATCGAAATACGCCTGGCCGACCATCACCCATGCATCGCGCCCCCCTACAGCGACATCCACGATGCGGCCGTCGTCGTCGATCGAGGCGCACCATTCCTCGGTCGCACCGGTTGCACGCTGGGCGGCATAGTACGCATGCCGCTCGTATGCATGGAAGGGATTCTCGGAGAAGTAGTTGTCGGACACGCAGACATACGTGTTCGCAAGCAGGTCGCGGGCGACATTGAGCGACGCATGGTTGTTGCGGGCGGCGAAATCGGGATTGACGAGGATGCGCACGCCGTACTCATCCTCGAGATAGAAGAAATACTCCTTCATGTATCCGACGACGATGGTCACGTCGTCGATGCCGGCATCGTGCAGCTGGCGGATCTGACGTTCGATCAGGACCTCGCCATGGACCTCGAGCACGCCCTTCGGCTTCTTGTAGGAAATGGGCGCGAATCGCGTGGAAAGCCCTGCGGCCAGAATGACAGCGTTGTCCACCTTGTACGGCGCGAGCGCATCGAGGCCGGCCTGCGTGCAATGGCCTGCCGCATCGATCAGCCCGTGCGATACGAGCGCATCGAACGTCCGGCCATCCAAGACCATGGGGTCGCCTGCGGCGGAAAGCCCGAGAGCAATCCCAGGCGCAACCGCATCGACGGCGGCGGCGCGCACAACCCTGAATTCGATTTCCGAAAGCATGTATGCATCTCCCTGCATAGGCATCTGTGCCGATAATCGTTCGTGCGTAAGTATCGCATCTACGCGACGTGTGTTCAAATATTTTTAAGTAACGGTTTTTTTGAACGCTTTATGCAAAACCAACGGCTTCAGGCTGAAACCGACAGGAACCGATGCGAGAGGGCGCCATCCGCCACGCGAACGACGCCCTCGAAGCTTCATATCGACAGGATCCGGCGATCCTAATCCACGCGCACCGTCGATCCCGAAGGAACGTTGTCGTAGATCCATTCAGCATCGTCGATATCCAGGCGCACGCATCCGTGCGAGATGTGATAACCCAGACGTCCGTCCAGGATGCCGCCGCCCGGACGATACAGCACGGAATGGAAGAGGTAGTCGCCGTAGAACTGCGTATAGTAATAGCAGCGGTAATTGCCATGGCCGAACACGTAGCCCTTCTCGCCCACCTCGAAGGTCCCCGTCACCGTAGGGGTCGAATACGCGCCCGAGGAGCAGGGGAAGCTGCGAACCTCGTAGCGGAAACCCTTCGCACCCTTGTAGATCGTCACCCAATTGCTGTCGGTATCGACGATGATCAGGTAGTTCGTATCGCTGTAGAACGAATTGGCGTAGATGAGGTCGGAATCGGTGATCCAACGGCCCGATCCGGACAGGTAGTATCCGTCGACCGTGTCGTCGGTCGCCATGCGGCCCGATCCGTACAGGTAATACCAGTCGCCGTCGTATTCCAACCAGCCCGTGTCCATGCGGCCGGAGGCGCGCAGGTAGTACCAGGAGCCCTTCACCTTGATCCAACCGGTGTCCATGCGGCCCGAGGCGCGCAGGTGGTACCAGTCACCGGAAACCTTGGTCCACCCGGTATCCATCCGACCGGACCCCCGCAGGTAATACCAGTCGCCGCCGTCCTTGATCCAGCCCGTGTCCATGCGTCCCGAACCGCGCAGGTGGTACCAGTCGCCCTTCACCTTCGTCCAGCCCGTGTCCATCCTGCCGGAGGCGCGCAGGTGGTACCAGTCGCCATCGATATGCGACCAGCCTGTGTCCATCCTGCCGGATTCACGCAGGTAATACCAGTCGCCGCCGTCCTCCAGCCAGCCGGTGCGGCTGCGACCGGTCGATTCCAAGTAGTACCATGCGCCATCGGCCTCGACGTCCTTGAACCAGCCGCTCTTCGCCGATCCGTCGGCGTTGAAATAATACCAACGGTCGTTCGGCTTCGCCCAGCCGGTCCTCATGATGCCGGTCTCGTTGTCGAAGTAGTACGTCGATCCCTCGATATCGATAAGGCCCTTCTGTTCGAGATTCGTCTCGGGATCGAAATAATGGATCTCGCCGTCGACTTCCGCCTTGCCGGAAGCCTTCGTGCCGTCAGGCATCACATAGATGCGTCCGCCCTCGACATCATGCCAGCCGGGAGTAGACGGATCACCCTCCGGGGCCGCAGGGGCCGCATCCGGGAAACCGGAACCCTCGCCAGGCGCAGGAGCCGTGGAAGCATCGGCGGCAGGCGTTTCGGAAGGCGCAGGCGCAGGAGATGCGTCAACGCCAGGGGTATCGCCCGTCGGCGAAGAAGCGTCTTCGGCAACGCCGGGCGCCGCAGCGTCCGCCGAGCCGTCCGCCGTGCCCGAAACGCCGTCGGAACCCGCGTCCGCCGCGTCGCCGTCGGGCGAGACAGCGAGAGCAGACGAAGGGGCGCCGCCGGCCGGAAGGGCCGCATCGTCGGCATAGGCGTATGCGGGAGAACCGAAGACGCAGGTCGAACCAAGAGCTGCAGCCGCTGCGGCAAGCGCGGCGGACATCAGGCAGAACCGGCCGACGCGAGAAAACGCCGCCACGTGACGAGTCCGAAGATCATTCATGAAAACCACCTGAAATAGAAAGAAACACCCTTGTGCGCAGAATACCATTCCATCAAGGAGGTGCGGCCATGAAGGTCGCGAGCGTCTCAAGCCTCGTCCAGAATGGCGATGAATTCCTCGGCGCGCCGTCCGTACGCCTTCGCGAATCTATACCAGGAATGCAGGGGCTCATCGACCGACTTGCCCATCATGTCCTGATACACGGCGCGCACGAAGCGGTCGAAGCTCACGAGCGACAGGCAGGCGACGTAGCGCGCAAGGGCAAGAGGCTCGGGCGCATGCCCCGCATACGATTCGAACGCGGCGATGGCATCGTCGAAGTAATAATCGGCGCAGCAGCAGGCGAATGTTGCCGGATCGACTTCAGGCCAGGTCATGCCGGCGCGCTCCCAATCGATGACGCACAGTCCCTCATTGCCGAGAATCAGGTTGTCAGCGCAGAAATCGCCGTGGGACAGCACGATGCCGCTCTCGGTCCTCGCAAGGAACGCATGGAGGCGACGGGCCTGTTCGTGCATCTCGGGGAAATCCCTGAACGAGATGCGCCGATCGGCGGACAGGGCTTCGAGATAGCTCTCGGCGTCCTTGAGCGGATCGGCAGAACGTTCGACGATCGCCCCCGACGCATGCAGCGTGCGCGCCGCCGCCATGGCGGCATCCACGTGCGCGGCGTTCCTTCCGTCGAACGGCTCGCATGCGGCGATGAAACGCGAGAGCTTCCACCCGTCGGTCACGTCCTCGAAGATGAACGATCGATCGAGGCCTAGCTCATACGCGATGGATTCCGCCGCCACCTCGGCGCTGCGGCGTATGAAGGCATCCGACCCGACGCCGGGATGACGGTACGCGTAACGCCGGCCCTTCACCTCGAAGGCGAATGAAAGGTTCGTCAGACCCTGCTTAAGGGGCACGATGCCGTGGATGTCCGATCGTGCGCAGCCGAGCATGCGGCACACGTGGTCCATGATGGCCGAATCCACGTTGTCTATGAAGTCCGAGTCGAATTCCTGCAAGTCGGCAAGAGAGTCGAATTCCCAGATCACGCCATCTTCATAGGGATGCATGACCATAGGAAGCTCGTCGATATGGGCCGCGTAGATCTCTTCCCAGAGGCGCGGGGCGCATGCGGGATCGTCGTACTCGGCATCGAGGATGCGCCCGAAGGCTTGGGAGAACGCACGATCCCAGTAGACATGGCCGAGCATGATCCAAGAATCGCGCCCGCCGACCTCGACGCCCGAGATCAAGCGCTCCTTGCCTTTGGTGACCAGGCACCACTCCTCGGTCGGACCGCTCGCGAACGTCGCCGAATAGTAGGCGCGGAAGACGTACGGTTCGAAGGGGTTTTCGGTGAAATAGTCGTCCGACGAGCAGATGTAGGTGTTGCCGAGCAGGTGCTGCACGCAGCGGATCGTCGAGTTGTTGTTGCGCGTGGCGTATTCGTGGTTGATGACGATGCGCACGCCGAACAGGTCTTCAAGATAGAAGAACTCCTCTTTCTTGTAGCCGACGACGACGGTGATGTCGTCGATGCCGGCCTCGCGCAGCTGGCGGATCTGACGTTCGATCAGCACCTCTCCGCGCACGCGCAGAACGCCCTTGGGCTTTTCATAGGAGATGGGCGCGAAGCGCGACGACAGGCCCGCCGCCATGATGACGGCGTTGTCGACCTTGAACGGCGCGAGCGCGTCAAGAGCTGCATCGGTCGGCGCAAGAGAATCATCGACCAGGCCGAATGCTCTGAGCGCCTTGATCGTGGCATTCGCCGTGCCGAGCGACAGCCCCGATGCCGCGGCCACCGCGCGCTGCGTGCGCGCGCCCTTCGCATAGATGGCGTAGAGCGCCTCGAATTCGTATGAGCCAAGCATGCGCGCGTCCGTTCTGTATCGGCGGGAAAACGTAGGTGCCATTATACGCCGTGCATCCACCCGGGCCGAAGACCGGGATTATGCCGCAGGCTGCGCATCCGATAGGCTCGCGGCCGCCTCGTCGCGCACAGCCGCGCTGCCATCCGATTCTGCAGACCCGACCGACGCAGCCCCAGCATCGGGGTCGGCAGAAACGCCTTGGTCGCCCGCCGCATCCCCTATCTCCTCCATCTCCGCCGCTTCCGTCGCGTCGGCCGCACGGACCTGCGCGCCCGATGCGTCATCCGCATCGTCCGGCACGTCCATCATCAATGCGTGGGGCGCGGCGTTCGCGGAATCGGGTTCCTGCAGCACGCCGCTGCTCGCGAAGGTGTAGGTGACGCCGTCGATGACCTGGGTGCCCGTGAGCATCGCGCCGCTCTTGTCGAAGTAGAACGTGCGCTCCTTGCCATCGTAGACGATCTTTTGCCAGCCGGTGAGCATGCGGCCGCCCCCGTCGCCCGGCATGAAGTAGAACCAGCGCATCGAGCCGCCGTGCTCGATCTTCTGCCACCCGGTGAGCATCTTGCCGTCATCGTCGAAGCGATACCAGTTCACGTACGGTTTCTGCCAGCCGGTCAGGCGATGCCCGTCATCGTCGAACAGATACCAGGATCCGTCGATCCTCTGCCAGCCGGTGGCCATCGCGCCGTCCGCGCCGAGATAGTAGGTGTTCACGCCGCCGAAATACCAGCCGCGCACGAGCGCTCCGCTGCCTTCGAGCAGATAGTATGAGCCGTCGATCCTCTGCCAGCCGGTGAGCATGCGGCCGCTTCCCGCCAGATAGTAGCGCTCGCCGTCCGCATCCTGCCAGCCGGTGCGCATGCGATGGTCGTCGCCGAAGAGGAACCATGAGGCGGTTCCGCCGTAGTCGAGCTTCTCCCAACCCGCATACGCGACGCCGCTGCCGGAAAACGCGTACCAGGAACCGCCGATCTTCTGCCAGCCGGTGAGCATGACGCCGTCGTCGGTGAAGTAGAAGTCGCGATCCGATCCGTCGTAGGGAATCGTCCGCCAACCCGTGAGCATCTGTCCGCCGGAGTTGCCGGTGCGGAAGTAGAACCAGCTCATCGTGCCGTCGTAGCGGATCTTCCGCCAGCCCTGCACCATCGCGCCCGACGAATCGAGGTAATACCAGGCCCGCTCCGGCTTCTGCCAGCCGGTGAGCATATGGCAGCCGTCGTCGAACAGATACCAGGAGCCGCCGATCTTCTTCCACGTGTCTTGGACGGCGTATCCGTCCTTATCGAAGTAGTACCAGGAGCCGTCGATCTCTTCCCATTCGCTCGTGAGCGGCTCGCCTTTCACCACGAACGTCCACCCTCCGGCTTTATGGATCCACTGACCCAGATAGCCGAGGCAGTCGGCGAGCTCCTTCTTGTAGCGGTTCTGCCAGCCCTGATGATACTGAGGTTGAGACGGGTACCGCGCCGCCACATTGTCGACGACCGCGTTGCAGGCCGCGCGTGCGAACTGGCGATCGGACATGCCGGCGCTCAGACCCGCCTTGTCGAAGAAATACAGGCAGCCTGTCTGGCCGAAGAGGTTGCACATGCCCCAGCAGAGGCCTTTGATGCAGTCGGAACGCTCGGAAAGATCGATCCCGTACCGCGACTTCATGATCCTCTGCACGGGCCGGTAGTACTGCTGATATGCCCAAGCGTCCTGGTAGCCGGCGAAAAGCTCCGGATCGCTCTTGTGCGCGGCCTTCCACGCCGCGTTGAGGGTCACGCCGAACGATGTGAAATGCACGTAGCCATCATCATCCGTGTAGACGACGTCTTTGTTCTTGAAATCCCCGCTCGAATACTCCAAGGCCTTTCCCAGCGCCTTGAAGATATGCGGATGGTCGTCATAGCACGTCTGCATGAAATCGCGCAGGCCGTACCGACGATCGAACTGGTAGTAGCCCATCGCGTTGTAGTCGTCGCCCGAGCTGAAGGTCTGCGCGTAATTCTGGGAGCTCTCGTACTTCGCGAAGTACTTCATCTCATCGGACAACGACATGGGCTCAAGAGCGCAGGCGGGCTTCGGCGCCATTCCCTCGATGCACAGCGCGACGCAGCATGCGCATGCCAGGGCGAGGAGGACCTTGGTCAAAGCATTCATATCAAACCTTCCCGACGCGCAGGCTGCGTTTACGGAGGGATGCCGAGGAAATGCCGTCGGCGTTGCGCGTCGTGCAGCATCCGCGATTCGCACCGCGTCCTTGTTTGCTGCATAATGTGAGACTACCTGCCGTAACGTGTATAGACGAGACCCTTCGGTCTTGTTTTCGCCTAAAAAGTGCAACATCTCCTCAAGAAAGGCCGCCATGACCGTGCCATCCGCCCCGAAACAGGCCTCACGCCCCGCGATCGCCCTCATCGCAGCCGCAATCGCTGCGCTTCTGGCCATGTCTTTCCTTGCGCTCGCGCACCCCGCCTTCCTTGCGCGCCCCGCCTTCGCCGACGACGCGGGTGCAGATGCCGCCTTGGCCGCCGACGCGAATCAAGGCGATGCTTTCGCGACGGCCTCGATGCCGTCCGATCGGGAATCGAGCGATTCCGACGACGAAGGCGCCACGGACGCCGTCGCTCGCGACGAGGAGGGATCGACGATCGCGGGCAATGGGGACGGCGCCGCAGCCGCAGGCTTCTCGCTCGATGCGGCAGAGCTCGCATTCGCGAACGCAGGCGAAACGCACCGGCTTGCCGCGATCGGCGCATCGGGCTCCGTGACCTGGACAAGCTCGTCGGATGCCGTGGCGACCGTATCGCCCGAAGGCGTCGTGACGGCGACGGGGTTCGGCACCTGCGCGATCACCGCAACGGACGAAACGGGCGCGGTCGCGATCTGCGCGGTATCGGCATCGCAGCTCATCTACGACGAGCTCGACCGACCCCATTACCTCAACCCCGACGGTTCGAAGGCGGTCGGGTTGCAGAAGGTCGGAGAGGCGGTTTTCTTCTTCGACGGAAACGGCGATCCTCGGACCGGGTGGATCAACCACGAAGGCGTCTGGTACCTGTTCGACAGCAAGACGGGCGCCGCGGCGCAGGGATGGCGGCGTGCCTCCTACAACGGCGACGATCCCTCGTGGTACCTCTTCGACGATGAGGGCCGCATGCTCACCGGCTGGCAGAAGGTCGGAAGCGCATCGTACTGCCTGGGCGAATCCGGACGCATGAGGACCGGTTGGATCAAAGACGGAGGCTCCTGGCATCACCTCTCATCGTCCGGCGCGGCCGATACGGGTTGGGCGCGCCTTGCATGGAACGGCACGATGTCCTGGTACCTTTTCGATGACGAAGGCCGTATGCGCACCGGCTGGCAGAAAGACGGCGGGAAATGGTACCTGCTCGCCGAATCCGGCCGCATGCTCAAGGGCTGGCAGAAAGACGGCGGTTCCTGGTACTACCTGGCCGATGCCGGCGGCGCCATGGAGACAGGCTGGGTCGAAGACGAGGGATATTGGTACCACCTGCGCGCCTCCGGCAGGATGGACACCGGTTGGACGAAACTGAGCGGCACCTGGTACCACCTGCGCGATTCGGGCCGTATGGACACGGGATGGGTGAAGACCGGCGGCGTCTGGTACTGCCTCATGCCGAACGGCGCCCTTCCCACCCTCGACGGCGTGCAGGACGGCACGCTCACCAAGCGGCAGAGAGCCATGGTGGCATCCTGCTACACCGTTCCTTCTCCCGGCGGCAACCTCTGCTCGGAGTGGGTCGATCGGGTCTATCGCGACGCAACGGGGACGTCGTACGTCTATCCCGGCGATGCGTGCAACATGTACTGGGACTTCTGCAATTCCAAGGACCCGGCCGACCTTAAGGTCGGCATGGAGGTCGCCACATCCTCCCATCCGCACACCTGGGCCGGATCCATCTGGGGACACATCGGCATCTACATCGGCAACGGGCGCGTCATGGACAACGTCGGATATATCCGCACGGTCGACCTGGGATCCTGGGTCTGGTGGTATGGGCAGACCCACGCGGTCTACTGGGGCTGGGACGAAAACGACGACCTATCGAAATAAGCGTCCGCCTGCCGATGCGGTCGTACGACGTAAGCCGTGGGCGTATAATCCATGCAACTTTCCCATCCATCACGCCGCAAGGAGAATCCGCCCTTGAAGCCCTTCAGGCTCGATATCGTGAGCACCTATCGCGCGCCTCTGTACGGGTTCGCGATACTCTGGATCGTCATCTACCATGCGACGATCGATAACGTCGACTTCTCGTTCGGCATCGAGCAGCTCCTCTGGTTCAAGGGCATCATGGAGCTCGGCAACGCCGGCGTCGACATCTTCCTCTTCCTTTCGGGCGTGTGCCTCTTCTTCTCGTATGCGAAAAAACCGACGCTGCATGACTTCATGAAGAAAAGGGCGGTGCGCCTCATCGTGCCCCTCGTCGTCATCGACTACGGGTACTGGATCATCCGCTGCCTCGTGCAGGATCCCGACCTGGGCACGGCGATGGCGCACTTCGTCTTGAAGGCCACGACGCTGGAGTTCTGGTTCACGGGCGTCGCCTCCGTCTGGTTCGTCTCGCTCCTCATCCCCCTGTATGCATGCTATCCGCTCATCCATGCGTTCCTCTTCGAATCGCCGCGCGGGAACGCAGCGGTCAGGCTCGTCGTCCTCGAAGCGCTCATCATCGCGGTCGATCTCTCCCTGTGGGCATACGTCCCCGATTTCTACTACATGATCGAAATCGCCATCGGACGCATCCCCGTGTTCGTCTTCGGCTGCTTCGCGGGAAAGTACGTCTACGAACGCCGCACCTTGAGCTGGTGGACCTGGATCATCGTCGCAGCAGCGGCCGTGACCTTCGTATACCTCAAGCCCACCGATCTCATCGTTGTTCCTTGGAACCGCTTGTTCCAGGCTCTCGGCGGCATTTCCCTCAGCTATGCGATCTGCGGCGTCTTCGCGATCTTCGACAAACCGGGCGTACCCGAAAAGCCTGCGGCGATGCGGTTCTTCGCATTCGTCGGCGGATTCTCGCTGGAGCTCTACCTCACGCATATCGCGCTGAACCAGATCTACTCCTTCACGCCCCTCTACATGGAAGGCGCGCTTCTTCCCTACCTCGTCGTGGCCGCCGCGGCCGTTTTCGCTGCATGGGGCGCGCGGGAATACGCCATCGAACCCGTTTCGGAATGGATGCTATCCAAAGAAGACGGGGCGCATCGCGACCGAGCGCCCCGCAGGCGCCCGTAGGCGTCTATTCGTCGGCTTCCTCGGCGGCGAGCTCTTCGGCCTCGCGGCCGCCGCCCACGCCCTCTTCGTCGGACCAGAGCAGCAGGTCATGGCCGGCACGCTGATGCGGATACGGCAGCACCATGAAGTTGCCGTACTGCATGCGCAGGAAGACCTCGGGGTTGTTCGGCAGCATGATGTCGAGCCCGTCGAAGCTCACGCGCTGCGCGGGATACAGATCGGACACCTTCGCCATCGTATACGACGGAACGAAGCAGGCGACGTACTGCAGACCCTCTTCGATCGCCTGGTCGTTGTAGGTTTCGGCCACCTCGTCGAAATGGCGCTGCGTCTCATCCAGCGACAACGACCAGTAATGGTGCGCCAGCAGACGCCCGTTGATCTGCGAGATGAACCAGTCGATGTTCTTCTTCGCGCCGACGCTTGCCGACTGGGCCTTCGGATATTGGCGGTTCACGATGCGGTTATGCGCCCGCGCCGCCGCCTTGACCTGCCCGCGGAACGCACGCTGCTCGGACGGATCGTTCGGGATATAGTCGAACGGGAACACGTCCACGCAGATGCCCTTATGGAAATCGCGGAATTTGTTGTAGTCGGTGATGTAGGTGGTGCCGTTCATCCTGACCTTCGAGAACAGGTACGGGATGTTCGGATCGGTCTCGCGCGTCTGCAGGAAGAAGCGCTCGCCGTCGAGCAGCGCGCCCGCCTCGGCCTTGAAGCGTTCGTAGTCGGCACGCATCATGCCGATGTCGATATCGTCGTCCCACGGGATGAAACCGCCGTGACGCACGTAGCCAAGCATCGTGCCGCCGCATGCGAAGTACTGGATACCGAGCTTCTGGCAGATGCGGTCGATCTCGGCGACGATCTCCTTCGCGTCCTCCTGAAGGCGGCGCAGCTCGGGGGTCGTCTCGATGATCGGCTCCTTCGCCCAGATATCGGGGCGAATCGGACAGTAGATCCGGATGCCCGCGAACGGAAGGCGCTGCATCTCGCCGAAATCGGTGATGGGAACCGTGACGGAGCGCCATCCCGCGACGCGCGTGACGTTGCTCATGCCCCGCCCTGCGTACTTGCGCGCGCGATGATGCATGAGCCATGAGGCGAACCGAAGCGGCAGGAACCGATAGCGCAGACGCGCACCATGCTGGAAACGTGTCACGCCCTCGTCGTCGATCATGAGCTCGCGCGCGTTCATGGCGCGCTTCATGATGGTGTTGCGCCTCTTCATCTGACGGAAGAACTTCTTGCGCGTGAAGAAGTCGTCGGGCACCTCTTCGAAGACGGGCAGCTCGAACGATCCGCGCACCTGCATCGGCAGGGACGACCCGTCGAACACGACCTTCCCATCGTAGAGGACCGGAGTCGGTTCGAGCGCGGTCACGCGCGGGTAGATGGCATCGATGTCCCGATAGCGCTTCTTGGCAAACGTCGTATCGAAGCGCCAGCCCAACTCCTCGATCTCTTCGTCGGTCAAACGGCGGCAGGCGCCGACCAGCCGGTCGTAATCCGCACGCAGAATGCCGAGCTCGAGCTCGGCGTCGCCCGGCAGGAAGTCGGCATACGACACCACGCCGCGCAGCGTCTTGCCGTAGGCGAAGTACTTGATGCCATGCAGGCGGCAGAAGGCGTCGAACTTCGCCAGAAGCTCGACGTTCGCCGCGCGCGTGGCGGAAAGGACCTGCGCCGCGCGCAGGTCCTCGTAGGTCTTGATGTCGTAGTAGGACTCTCCGAACGCCTGCTTGATGAAATCGATGTCTTCAGACGTCCGGAGCGTTGAGATGTCCGCCATAGCGTGCGTTCCCCCTTGAAGCACTCGTCTTAGAAGAGCGGAGCCGAAAGAGGCTCGCCCACGCCGCAGTAATCGGTCGCACGCAGGTAGCCGTCGATGGCATCGCCGATGTGATCCCAGATGATGTCGGCGGCTTCGTTCTTCAGAGCGCCGATGCGCACGCGATAGTACTGGTTGGGCAGGTACTGGCTCAGCATGCAATGCGGAATCTTGTTGCCGGACAGGTTTTCCACCAGCGCGTCGCGGGCCGCGACGACGGCCGGCTGCGCGAAATAGTAGCGGCAGCGGTCGTAGAAGCTGTAGGCGCGCGCGATGCGCTGCTCGTTGGGGGTTCCCTGGTAGTACGGAGCCCACGACTTCGGGTTCTCGAGCATCGTGCGCTCGAGCACCTCGCGATAGTCGGACCAGACCTCGGGCGTCTCGGCGTAGATCTCGCGCTCGATCTGCTCGAGGGCGAAGAGCGCCTCGCGCAGCGCGAAGGTGAGCGCCGGGCCGACCTTCAGGATGGCGACGCCGTCTTCGCACATGGCGGTCAGGTTCGTCGTGGTCTGGTAATCGCTCGAATGGCCCTCGATGCACAGGGGCTCCTTGCGCATCGCGGCGACGAGGTCGGCCGCGCGCGTGCGATCGTACTCGTCGATCCTGAACTCGTGGAATTCGACGCCCATCTCGACGACGATGGCGACGACGCGCCCGAAGGCCTCTTCCAGGCCCAGGCGCTCGAACTCCTCGCGATAGATGCGGATGGTGTTGTAGGCGTCGTCCGCCGTGGTCACGCCCATTTCGCCGGCGTTGAAATCGCCGCCGGGCACGGGGACCTCGCTGCCGATGACGTAGACGAGCTCGGGCGCCTCGGGGTGCGATTCCTTGTATTGGGCATAGGCGTCTTCGGCCGCACGGCACAGGCGCGCGCCGCGCTCGGCGCAGGTCTTGGTCATGAAGGGCTTCGTCGGGTCGTCGGATGCGACGCGCATGCTGGTGTCCAGGTGGATCTTCTTATAGCCGGCGAGCACGCACTCGCGCACGAGCTCCTCGGCGTTCACGAGCGCTTCTTCCTCTTCGCAGTCCACCCAGGGCAGCGGGCCCAGATGGTCGCCGCCGACGATGACCTGCTCCCAAGGCACCGCGTTCTCCTCGGCGAGACGGCGTACGAAATCGGCGAAGTCGAACGGGGTCATGCCCGTGTAGCCGCCGAGCTGGTTCACCTGGTTGGATGTGGATTCGATCAGGGCGGGCGTCCCGGTCTTGCGCGCGCGGATGAGCGCGGCGCGAATGACGTCCTCGTTGGCGGAGCAGCACGAATAGATGCCGGCGCGACGGCCTTCCTTGTTCTTCTTCACGATTTCCTGCAGCGTAATCATCTAGTGTTCCTCCCAAGAGTCGATGAGAATCTTGCCTTCGACGTCGCGCTTGGCGTAACGCTCGAAGGCATCCGATGTGTCGGAGAGATTGTAAACCGTATCTAACATCTCGGGAACCACCCTCATGATTCCTTGATTGAAGAAACGGTTGACTATATCCCATTCGACGCCCGGCCACGGCTTGCTGTAGGACATCCACGAGCCCCCGACCGTGAGTTCCTTGCGATTGATCGTCTCCCACTGCTTCGCGGTGAAGGCCACGTCGCGCGACGGCGTGCCGATGAACATGACGCGGGCCTTGTTGGCGGCAAGCTCGAACGAATCGAGGATGGTTTCCGGCGTGCCCGCGGTATCGAAGACGTAGTCGAAACGGCGCCCGTCGTTCAGGGCGAGCACCTGGTCGAGCCAGTCCGCTTCCAGCGTGTCGACGAGCTTCGCCACGCCGGCCGCGCGGGCGGCGGCGGCCTTCGGGGCCGAACGCACGGTGGCGACCACGTTGGACGCGCCGTAGCCGGAAAGCGCCTGGGCGCAGAGGATGCCGATGGTCCCGCAGCCCACGACCGCGGCCGTGGCCCCTTCCTCGAAATGCGCGAGCTCGATGCCGTGGATGGCGACCGCAGCGGGCTCGAAGAACGCGCCGTCCAGATCGGACACGTCATCGCCGAGGAGCACGACGTTCTTCTCGGGCAGCGTGACGTATTCGGCCATGCTGCCCTGGGAGCGGGAGCCGACGAAGCCGTAATGGCCGCAGAGCGAATAGTCGCCTTCGAGACAGTCCTCGCATTCCATGCAGGGCTGCAGCGGAACGCCGGAGACGCGACGTCCGACCAGGTCGGGGGAAACGCCGTCGCCCACCGCGACGATTCGGCCCGAGAATTCGTGCCCAAGCACGAGCGGGAAGAAATGCACGCGCCCTTGGAGGACGCGCGGCACGTCGGACCCGCAGACGCCGGTGTAGTGGACCTTGACGACCACTTCGCCGGCGGCCGGCTCCGCGCGCTCGATGTCTTCGTAGGCGATCTCTTGCGTGCCGTGCAGCACCGCAGCTTTCATAGGCGCTCCCTTGCGATGAGAATCGCGCGGCCCGATGACCGCGCGATTGGAATCGTTGTCCTAGAAATAATAGTTATGGAAGAGCTTCTTGAAGGCTTCCATATCGTTTCGATAGGTAATCTTCAGGTTGATGAGGTCGGTCGGCACGACTTCGATCGGTATGTCGAACGCCAGCGCAAGGGCGCCCGCCGACGTGTAGTTCTCCAGCTCATCGACCGAAAGGGTGCTGTAGATGCCCCAGATGCGCGAGAACTCGAAGGCCTCGGGGCTCGCGCCCGTCACCACCGTCTGGCGAGGGATGACACGCTCGAGCATGCGGGTTTCGGGGTCGATGCCGTAGACGGTGTCGTATTGGCATTCGCCCATCGTCGCGCCGCCGTGGGCCGCCGCAGCGGCGGACAGCTCCTCGAGATGCGCCTCGTCGACGTAGGGGTGCGTGACGTCGTGGATGAAGACGATATCGCCCGCGACCGCGGATTTCGCCGCCTCGGTCAGGCCGTTCTTGACGGATTCGGAGCGGCTCGCGCCGCCGTTGACCACGGCCCAATCGATGCCGAGCCCGAGGTTTCCAACCCATTCGCGCGTGTAGTCGACCCAATCGCCGTTGCAGACGATGACCATGCGGTCGGCGAAATCGATGCTCGCATACTTCTCGACCAGGTAGCTGAACGTGGGCTTGCCCTCGACTTCGACGAACTGCTTGGGAACGGGCGCGCCGAAACGCGTGCCGGACCCGCCCATCATCAGAAGGAGGATCCGCTTGTACGTACGTGACATTCCATGCTCCTTAAACGCCATGCAGGCAGATGAACGTATGGATTATACCGTTTCGAGCAGCGGATGGCCCACGCCGCGCTCGCGCAGGACGTCTTCGATGCGGGAGGTGCGGTACGCCTCGGGAATGCGCGAGACGAGCTTCTCGGCGCCTTCCTTGCCCAGACGGCGTTCGAGAAGGGGCATGCACAGATCCAGCAGATCGTCGTCCACGGACAGGCCGAGCTTCTGCGTATTCCAATACACCATGCGCTCGACCAGGGGTTCGAGCACGGTCTCGAACTCTTCGGCACGCGCGGGGTCCTTCGACATGGCGATGAGGTCGGCTTCGAGGGGATAATAGGTTTCCCACAGATCGAAGCGGTTCTCGGTCCTCGTCAGGTAGAGCGGATAGCGCAGGGTCTTCTTGTAGAACGGGTTGTACTTCTCGCGGACCCAGTCGCGATACTTCGCGCGGAACACACGGTTCGGCCACCGCAGCATCCTGCGCACGACGGGGGACGCCATGAACCGATGCGGATCGGTGTCCGTGTCGAACGTGAGGTAGATGTCGGATTTCGGCGTGAAGTACGGCCATTTCGCCGTGCGCCAGCTTTCGCCCGCAAGGGCCGTGAGGTACGCGTCGGCATCGGCGAACGCCCAGAACTCGCCGTCGTCCAGCTTCACGCGGCGAAGCTCGTCGAAGATGGTGCCGGGCAGGACGAACGACCCTCTGCGCTTGCGGGGCTTCGATCCCGTCCATGAACCGTCGGAAGACCGGTTCAGGATCGCGATGGCGATACCGGGAACGGGCAGCTTCTCCACCGGCTCGTCGACGAAGTTGATGGCGATGGCGTTCATATCCGCATACTTCGCCGCATGGCCGCGCTTCGAGAAGCCCACGATGCCGCGGCCTTCGGGAAGTGCCGCCTCCTGAAGCCTGCGAAACGCCTCTTCGGTCATATGGACCGAGGTTTCGTACATCCCCCCGTGATAGCCGCCGAACTTCTCCGCATCCCATGCGGAATGGAACGCGAGCGCATACGGGATGTTCCGCTCAGCGCAGAACGCGTCGAATTCCTTCAGGAGTTTCAGGTGATGCTTCTCAATCGCGCTCGTCAAGGCCGAGCTCCTTCCTGTCATCCTTAGCGGCGAGGACCGTCATGCCGTTGTTCGAACGGACGATGATATCTTCGAGCATGGCGGACGCCTCGTCCGTGCGGCCGATGCGCGCGTACGCGACGGCCTGGCGTCGTTCGATCTCGTCGTCGCCGGGAAATGCGGCGAGCGCCGCTTCGGCCGCCTCGGCGACCGCGCGCCAATCATCTTCGCCTTCGGCGTCGCACGAGCGCAGATAGAGATCCGCATGCGTGGACACGAGCGCGTCGAGAACCGCGCCGTCCTGCGCGACAAGGCGTCTGACCTCGTCCGTATCGTCGTAATCGATGGCGTTGTACACGCGGAAGATGGCTTCTATCTTGTTCTTGACCTCGAGGATGCTTTCGGGCAACGGTTCGTCGAGCGACCAGGACCTCTGCGTGATGATATGCATGATCTTGTTGTACATGCCGCGGTCGAAGAAGATGCGGCACGCGAGCGCGATCCATTCGTCCGACAGGCCGCCCCAGACGCGCCAGTACCACGGCTTCGAGGCGATCTGCGCATTCACGTAGTCCGTCAGGGCGGCTTCAAGGTCTTCGGGCACGCCTTCGGCATATTCCGAGGGAGATCCGAACGCCTCGACGCGCAGCCGCGCAGGCTGAAGGGACGTGCGGCAGTATTCAGGGGATACGTGCGCGCGCATAAGCACGTCCTGAAGCTCCTTGGCTTTGAAGGTCCGGTAGTTCTTGAGAACCTTCTCCTTGTCGAGGAACTGCATGTAGTCGTGCACGTACACGTCGTAGGGAATGTCGAGGTTTTCGACGTAATGGTAGCCGCCCGACCGGTTGCTCGGGTAATTGCGCCAGGTCACGCCGTAGCCGGCCTGCAGGAATTCGATGTATTTCTCGGGCACGTAGGACATATGCCCCTCGAAGGGCAGCTCCTTGTACGTGCCGAGGACGTCCTTCTCGATGACGCAGGCATCGACGCTGCCGCCTGTGAGCTCCATATAGGCCGTGCATTCTTCCTCGGGCGTCGAGAATGCGATTCTGTGCAGGTCTTCGAGCACCCGCTTCTCTCCGAAGATGCGGCGTTTGACCAAAGACTTCGCAAGGAGCCGACGCATGCTTTTCCTGCGCGAACGCTTGTTGAGCATCATGTGGTTCGTCAGCTCGTAGAACACGAGCATCGCATCCTTCGCACGCTCGCGCTTCTTCGGATCCTTCGGCAAAGGAACCAGGGGGAAGATATCGATGGACATGCCGCACGGCGCAAGGTCCCAGGCAGACGCCCGGCGAATCTCGGTCGTGGTGGTGTCCACCAGGCGTGAGAAAAGCGACGGGTACCCAGGATTGCGGTAGATGTTGACGATCGCGCGGTTCGGCAGCGGGTCTTCGTCCCACGCCTTCAACAGACGCTGGTAGTCTCCCCACGTCGCACTGATATCGAGATCGAAATCCCAGGGAATGAAGCCGCGATGCCTCACGGCGCCGAGCAGCGTTCCCCAATCGAGGAACACCTTGACGTCGTGGGCGCGGGCCCAGTCATCGAACTCGCAGTACATCGCAAGAAGATGCGCGAATTTGTCGTCCTTCGTATGAAGCGCCATGCCCCATCCCTCCGTCGTGCCGGCTATACGGGCAGCCGAAAAAATAGGCGCACCCCTGCGATGCGTCTATCGAACATCCGGTTTCCCGGCCATTATTTCACAAAGAAGCGCATGACGCCCGTCGGGGAGCTTCTATGGGACCAGAGGCTCGTAATGTGCACATCGTCGCCGAACGCTTCGATGATTTTGTCGTTGCCCAGGTATATCGCCACATGGCCGGGCCAGTAGATCACGTCGCCGCGCTCGCGCTGCGATAGCGAAAGATGCTGGACCTTACCGTAGTTCCACATATTATCGGCATCATGGCTATGCCATCCGTTCGCGCCGGTCATGTAATGCGTGTAGGGATTGAAGTCGTCGAAGTTCTTCGTGCCGCCGTCCAAATCCATGCCGCAGGCGTATGCGCATTGAAACACGAGGCCTATGCAGTCGACGCCTTCGCCCGGCCGCTTCGACCAGTTCCACACGTAGTCGGTGCCCCGATAATCGTACGCACGATCGATGAACGCCTCGATGGCCTGGGAGCGGGTGGCGCTTTTGGCGATCCTCGAGGGCGTCGCGTAGTCGAAGCTCGAGCCGTACCCGTTGAAATACACGTTCTTGCTGCTCAGCTGATAGTACCCCGAAGGATTCTGGTACCCCGTCTTGTACGAGGTCGCGTAATCGCTCCACTCCCCGTTCGGACGCACATAGTAGTCGCCGACCCACTCGTCGGACGCCATGTCGCCCTGCTCATACAGGTAATACCATTCTCCGCCGACCTTCTGCCAGCCGGTGAGCATGCGTCCGCCGCTGGAAAGCAGGTACCACGTGCCATGAAGCTTGAGCCACCCCGTGTCCATGCGGCCGTAATCATCCAGGTGGTACCAGCTGCCATCGACCTTCTGCCATCCGGTGCGCATGCGGCCCGACTCGCCGAGCAGATACCACGATCCGCCGCTCTTGATCCAGCCGGTCTCCATGGCGCCGCCGTCGAAAGCCATGTGGTACCAGGAACCTTCGTCCTTCTGCCAGCCCTTGAGCATGCGGCCGGAATCGGAAAGCAGATACCACTTCCCGTCGTCCTTCTGCCATCCGGTGAGCATGCGCCCGGATTCCGCAAGCAGATACCAGCTATCGTCGTCCCTGATCCAGCCCGTATCCATGGCACCGCCGGCATCGGCCATGTGGTACCAGGAACCTTCGTCCTTCTGCCAGCCTTTGAGCATGCGCCCGCCGTCGGAAAGCAGATACCACTTCCCGTCGTCCTTCTGCCATCCGGTCAGCATGCGGCCTTCGGCATCGAAGAGGTACCAGGACGCCTGGTCGTTCCACGTAAGACGGTTCCAGCCGGTAACGGCCGCGAAGGTCTTCGGATCGAAGTGCATCCAGACGCCGTCGTTTTTCTGCCAGCCGGAACGCGCCCAGCCGTTCGCATCGAACAGATACCGCGACCCATGGACGCTTACCATGCCGTGGGCGCGCGATCCGTCGGGATGCAGGTACGCCAGGCGTCCCGACGCATCGCTGCGGTCGAAGGCGCTGGCCTTCACCTCGCAGGATGCTTCGGCGCCCGCGTCGTCGCGCGCGATGATGCGGCAGGTTCCCGCACCGACCGCCGTGACGACGCCGTCCGACACGGTCGCAACGCGCGGATCGGTGCTTTTCCAGGAAACGGCGCCCTGGGCGCCCGCAGCGGCAAGCGTCGCTGAATCCTGGGCGTCTTCGAACGTCAGCGAGGATTCGCTGAGGGTAAGCGCACCTGCAGGAGGAACGGCAGATGCGGGAGATTCGGGGACGGGAGCTTCCGGCACGGCCTCGGATGCCGCGCCCTGTCCGGATGCGTCGGAGTTGCCGAGCGAATCGGCGGCCGTCGGGGTGGAGGCTTCGCTTGAAGCCCCTGCGGTTGCATCTTGCGAGGCCGAAGCGGCATCGAGAAGAAGCTCATCTTCATCGGCGAAGGCGGGCACCGCGTAGAGGGATGCGCCGAGAACCGCTGCGCAGCATACGGCCGCAACCTTCCGCGATAGTTCGAACGAATTACCTTGAGCTGTAGTCTGCCCTGCCATGCATGCAATCCTTCACTGTCGTCATGTGCGATCCGTATGGTTCCCAGGATTCCTTCTGTCCATAGGTTCCTCGTAGGATACCGAGTGAACGGCATTTCGACCATCACAGCGCGTCAACATCTGGCATTCGACACTATCGACGCCCGACGCGGCCTAATCCCCTTCGGCGGCATAGGCCGGATCTATGGCCTGGAGCTCGGCGAACGTATCTATCTCGACGATATCGTCGAAGGAGCATTCCCTCACATGCACGTCATAGGCGTCCGCACGATGCACGAGCGCGACGTCGTCCCAGAAGATCTGCGCGCAATCCCCGCCCTGCGCGAACACCGCGGGAATGTCCGCGGCGAGGCGCGCACCGTCCTCCTTCGTCCAAAACGACAGTCCCACCATCTGCCAGCAGGGCTTGTCGCTCCCCTTCGCGATGCGCGTGATGGAGCCCTTCTCGTCGGCATCGAAGCACCAGTCCTCGGTCGCCGGGACGGGAATTGCCAGGTAGTTCGATTCGAACTGGTATTTCGTGACGAGCCCGGGGTTCGAGAGCAACAGATCCGACTCGAAGACGTAGGCGTTTTCGAAGCATCCGGCGGCGGCTGCGGCGGACGATATGTTGTTCGTCGAATCGTAGAGGGGATTGTCGATGAACCTCAGCATGGGATACGCCGGAAGCAGCTGGTCGAATTCGTCTTTCAGATACCCCCTGACCACGTAGATCTCCTCTATGCCGACGGCGCGAAGGGCATCGATGAGCCGATCGATGATGCGGACGCCGTGGACGCGCACGAGCGGCTTGGGGGTGGTCGCGGTGATGGGAAGGAGCCTGCTGCCAAACCCGGCTGCGAGCAGGACCGCCCTCTTCGCGCGATACGGTTCGAGCGCTTGAAGCTCGTCCTCGCTCGCCTTCCCCGCCTCCGCGCGTGCGACTAGGCGATCGAATTCCTTGCGCGACATCCTCCTCGCACGAAGCGCAGGATCGCATCGGTACGACGGCAGGACATGCGCGCCGAACCGTTGGGCCGCACGGCGCCAAATATCCTGCCATTCGCCCATCGGATTCCCCTGCATCTCCTGGAACATCGACCAGACGTACCAGTAGAACCCGACGACGGCCGCGCACGCGAGGCAATGGCGGGCCTCGACGGGCGTCGCCGGCCTCTGGAAATAGGAATCGAACAGCCTCGTGCAGTCATCGAGGGAGTACTCAGGGGTTTGCGCGATGAAATTCCCCAGGTCGCAGCCGTAGTCTCCCATGGCGGCATATTCCCAGTCGATAAGCTGGAGACGGCCGTCCTTCACGAGGATGTTGGGGCCGTAGAAATCGTTGTGGCAGAAAACCTTCTCGCCTCTCTCGCGCGCAAGGAAGGCAGCCGCTTCATCGATGGTCGCGCGAAGTTCGGAGAAGCCGTCGGGTATCGGATACGACGCCTGCTCAAGCATGTCCAAGATGCGGAGCGCCTCTTCATGGAAGTCCAACGACCAAGGCGACGTCTCGCCGCTTCGATGAAGACGACGAATGAGTTCCATGGCGGCATCCACCTGCGCCTCATCCTCGTAGTCGAATTCGATGCATCCGGGTATGAAGCGGGAGATCTTCCAGCCCTCGATCGGATCCTCGTGCACGAACGTCGAATCGAGCCCCAGCTTGCGCGCGATGCCGAGCGCGTACGCTTCCGATGTGCGGTTGATGAGCGCGTCGGATCCGACGCCGGGATGCCGATAGATGTATGCCTCACCTGCGCACGAGAAGCGAAACGACTTGTTGGTAAGGCCTGCCGACACAGGCGCGACATCGACGATATCCCGCCGATCGCATTGAAGCGTCGCGCAGATGCGCTCGACGATGCGAGGGTCGATGCCGTCAAGAAAGGCTGCATCGAATGTCGTGTTATCGCCCATGGTATCCATCCGCCTTCGTGTCCGGCATTCGAGACGCGGGGCGGATGGTATCGGGCGCGCACAAGCCGATCCGTCGAGGCCGTCGATGCGATGCTGCAAAAAAAACGAATGCATGATACCGCTTGCGAAGGAAGCGCGAAGGCGAGCGAGAATCCAAGCGGTCGGAACGGAGGGACGGCTGCGTTTGCCGCGTTCGATGCGTTCGATGCGCATTCGGCACACGACCGTCGTGTGCGGCCGCATGCCGAAGGATGCAAGTCAAACCCTTCCTCGATGCCAAATAATCGACGTTTAGTATACCCTATAGGGGTATATTTTCAGTATATATGTTGTTACTACAACGCAATGATGCTCAATTAGGAACAGTTTCGTTGTGAATACAACAGAAACGATGCTCGAGATTCTCTAAGCAGCGATTTTTTGTCATCGGCATCGAATTCGATGGTCGAAAAGGGGCTATACCCCCCCCCGACGGCACTTGATGCAGTCGCCGACACGGTGCGTCGGGTTGGCCGATACTCCCTTTTTACCGCACGCGACGCATCGAAAGCCAACGCTGGCGACCTAGGGTTGCTCGACTCCTGATTCGGTGACGACGAGCCGGACCTCCCATTGCTCTATCAAACTGCCGTCGGGCGTGCGCGCCCACCTATAGGAACACGACGCAACACTATCAGAACTCGCGGCTCCACCGGAGCGTGCAGCGTTATCAGGACGCACAGCGCCATCGGAATATGCAGCGCTATCAGGAGGCGCAGCACCACCGGAACGTGCAGCGCTATCGGAGTCATCAGAACGTGCAGCGCCATCGGAACACGCAATACCATCAGGACTCGAAACGCTGCCGGAACACGCAACGCTATCGAGCCGAGCTAAAAGAAACGGCCCCGGTATACTGCCGAGGCCGTTGTCGAGGAACGATTTTGCAGGATACGCCTCTGCAGACAATCATCCACGATCGCCGCACGAGCTGCCGAATCCCTCTCGACGAGTTGTCGAATCCCTCTCGACTACCCGATCCATACGCCATCCGACGCGAATCGGTACCACGTCCCATCGATCTTGTGCCAGCCCGTAGCCATGCGGCCGGAGCCCTTGAAGTAGTACCAGTCGCCCTTGATCTTCTCCCAGCCGGTGTCCATGCGGCCGGAAGAGCCGAGATGGTACCAGCTGCCGCCGTCCTTGATCCAGCCCGTGTCCATGCGGCCGTTGCCGGCCATGTGATACCAGTTGCCGCCGCGCTTGAGCCAGCCGATCTGCGCGATGCCCTCCTTGTCCGAGAAGAACCAGGAGCCGCCGATTTCGGACCAGCCGGTCAAGGTCTTGAGGTTTTCGTCGGAAACCAGAAGCTTCCCATCCTCCGTCGCCCTGATCATGCCCGATGCAGCGCCATTGGATTCGAAGAATACGTCCGCGTGTTCGGCATCGGGGAATTTCTCGTTGACCCTCTGCCAACCGGTCAGCATGCGCCCGGAATCGGCGAAGAGGTACATCTTCCCACCGATCTTCTTGTATCCGGTGACCATGCTGCCGCCTTCAGGATGGAGGTAATACCAGAGGTCGCCGATCTTCTGCCATTCGAAGAGCATATGTCCCTGGTCGTTGAAGTAATACCAGTCCTCATAGATCTTCTGCCAGCCGGTGACCATATGCCCGTGCGTATCGAAGTAATAGAGGCTGCCCTTTATGCTGAACACATCGTCGGCATACATGAAGCCCTTTTCCGGGTCCAGATAGAACCAGTAGTTGCCAGGCTTATACCAGCCGGTGACCATGTTCCCATTTTTATCGTAGTAATACCATTTCCCTTCGATTTTCTGCCAACCGGTGAGCTTGGCATCGGCAGCAACCGCTTCGGGCTCGGCGGCCGCATCGGCCGCAGCCTCGGCAGCGGGCTTATCGGCCCCATCGTTGTCGGCGGCTTCGCGCTTGCCAGCGCCATCAGGCCTGTCGGCAGCATCAGCCGCGACGGCAGATCCACCGGCAGCACCGGTCGCAGCATCGGCGGCAGGTTCATCGGCAACGCCGGCCACGGCGGCCGCGCCTACAGCCGCGGCACCATCAGGCTCGTCGGCGAGCGCCGAAGCCGGAGCCGCGCACAGGACGACCATCGCGGCCGTCAGGACCGCGAACGTCATCGCATGGATAGGATTCTTTGAAAACGGATGTTCGGCACGTTCCGAACGGGGCACGTCGAGTCGTACATCGTCATATCTCATGGCGATTACCTTTCTATATGTCTCGTGTCTCGGTCGAACTTCGAGCTGAAATCGGCGTCTCTAGGCCGTCAGCCCTTGAAAACCGCAGCCTCTGCAACGCGATGCCATCCGTGCGAAGGCGCGATCCCGGCTAGAATACGCGAATCGCGCTGAAAGATGAACTCACCTATAATTCAATCCGCATGTTTTCCTTTTCATGATCGAGGCACCCCTCATGAGCATTCCTCAGAAGCTCCGCTCCGTCGCGAAGCGCATCGCCAAGGATTCCCTTTTCGGCCGGCGCATTCCCGCCGCATATCGCGCGGCGGCCCAGGCGCCCGTCGATCCGCGCAAGGTCGTCTTCCTCGAAAACAAAGATGACGACCTGCCTGACAGCTTCGCGCTCGTCGAACGATGCGCACGCGAGCGCTACGGGCTCGACACCGTCTTCATCTCGCTGCATGAAACGAGCGTGCCCCGCACGCGGTACTTCGAGAACTGCGTGGCTGCCGCGCGGGAGATCGCCACGGCCCGCTACGTCTTCCTCAACGACGCATCGCAGCTCGCAAGCTGCCTGCCCCTTCGCCCCGAAACGAAGATCGCCCAGCTCTGGCATGCCTGCGGCGCCTTCAAGAAATGGGGCATGTCCACGGCCGGCCTCGCCTTCGGCGGCACGCGCGAAGAGCTGCTGCGTCATCCCTACTACGGGAACCTGTCGCTTGTGACCGTCTCGAGCCCCGATGTTGCCTGGGCCTACGCCGAAGCCATGGTGCTCGAGGACACGCCCGGCATCATCAAGCCCCTCGGCGTCAGCCGCACCGACGTATTCTTCGACGACGCGTTCCTCGCCGGCGCCCGCACGCGGCTCGAACACGCGTTTCCGCAGGCCGAAGGTAAGAAGGTCATCCTGTACGCGCCGACGTTCCGCGGGCATGTGAGCAACGCGACCGGACCCGACGCGCTTGACGTCCGTACGCTCATGCATGCGATCGGCGACGAATATGTGCTGGTCGTCAAGCATCATCCTTTCGTAAAGCATCCGATGCCCGTTCCCGACGATTGCCAGGATTTCGCCTTCCTCGACGACGGCAGCCTGCCTATCGACGTGCTTCTCAGCTGCGCCGACGTCTGCATCTCCGATTATTCGTCGCTCGTGTTCGAGTATTCGCTTTTCGGGCGACCTATGGCATTCTTCGCCTACGATCTGGATGAATACAAGGATTGGCGCAATTTCTACTACGACTACGACGAGCTTACGCCCGGCCCCGTGCTGGCCACGAACGAGGAACTCGTCGACTACCTGACGCATGTGGACGAGCGCTTCGACGCCGCGCAGGTCGAGGCCTTCCGCGTGAAATTCATGAGCGCCTGCGACGGCCATGCAACCGAACGCATCTGCACCGAGATGTTCGGGGATGCGCCCGCGCGAGACGATGGGCTGAATGACGAAGACGCCCGAAGCAATGCGACTCCCCAGCATGCTGGCGCACCGAGCGAACCGCATGGACCATCCGGCTTTTCGAACGCCGAAGCCCCCGACGCGTCCCGTATGTCGCGCGCATCATCAAGCAACGCCGCAACGGTAGAGAGGCGAGCCTGAATGAAACACGCCGTCATCGCCTGCGCCCGCGTCGTCTACAACGGCCTTTACCAGCTCTTCTGCTTGATGTTCACGCGCCGGAACGAAGTGCTGTTCGCCTCGCGCCAGTCGAACAGCCCCAGCAAGGATTTCAAAATCCTGGCCGAACGCTTCGAAGCCGGCGGATGGAAGCCGGTCATGATCACGCGCACGTTCAAGGCGAAGCATGCGATAGCCTACGGCGCTTCGACCATACGTCAGCTCTATCACCTGGCTCGATGCCGCGCATGCATCGTGGACGGCTACAACCCGGCCGTAAGCCTCGTGAACATGCGCTGCGAAACAAGCGGACGATCGGGCATTCAGGCGAACGCCGATCGCAGCGTGCTGGACGCTTGCCCGCATGACGGCCTCGACGGCCCGTGCGACCTTCCGAACGGCCACGTAGCGACGACCACCGCACAGGCCAAGGTCGCCCAGAACGGCATGCATGCCGGAACGCCCGATGGCACAGACGCACCCATTCATGACGAATTCCCCGAACGCCCCCTGGTCATGCAGATCTGGCATGCGTACGGTGCCTACAAGAAATTCGGCTACCAGGCCATCGGCACGCGCGAAGGCCGCTCGCTCGCCGCTGCGCAAGCCGTGCGCATGCATCGCAACTATTCCTGGATCCTCTGCAGCGGCGCATGCAACCGCAACGTGTACGCGCAGGCGTTCTCCTACCCCGTGGAGCGCGTCGCAGCGCTCGGACGCCCCAGCTTCGACGAGCACGACGAGCTGCGTCGACAGGAGGAAGAGGCCGACCGCGCGCGGCGCGAGGAAGGCGCGCGGACAGTCATCCTCTTCGCTCCCACCCTGCGCCGTTCCGACGAATCCCAACACCCCTTCGTCGAGCTCTACGACCATGCGGGCGAAGCGCTCGCAGATGTGGATGCCGAATTCCGCTGGTCGTTTCACCCGATCGAGAACCGCGGGCACATCGGGCCGAGCGGCATCGCATCGCTTATCGGCACGGACATCGTGGTGACCGATTACTCGTCGATCATGTACGAAGGCGCGCTTCTCGGCAAGAAGGTCGTGTTCTACGTTCCCGACCTCGATGAATACCTGGAATCCCCCGGACTCAACTTCAATCCGCTCGCCATCGCACCGGGCATAACCTGCACGAGCGAATCCGAGCTCGTCGCGCTTCTCGAGCGCTTGGCGAACGACCCTGGATCCTACGACCGCCAAGCGCTCGACCGCCTGATCGGCGACACGTTCGTGCACCCGGGCGATTCCACGACCGATGCCGTCTTCGCATTCATCGAAGCGCATTCGTCCATGCGTTAGGATATGCGCGCCAGTGCGATTCATGGGAGATACGCTTTAAAAAGGCTTGCAATCCGATGCGCCTCGCGCCTTCACGCGTCGGCGCAATGCATCGCTTAGATATGCCAGCGCATGACCGTCTTGCCGAGACGCTTCTGGATGTCGCCCTCGAAGGCCGCCGTCGCATCGGCGATGGAGCGCACGTCGAAGACCTGCCCCACGATGCGTTCGAGGTATGCCGGCACCGACGGCTGCGCCCGGTACAGATCGAGCGTTTCCTGGAAGTCGATGCGCCCCGAACGGCTGCTGCCGAACACGCGCAGCCCCTTTTCGAGCACCATGCGCGTGTTGATGGGCACGGCGTTTTCGCTTACGCCCATGAGCGCGATGCAGCCTTCGGGCTGGATATGGTCGATCGCCTGGTCGATGGCGCTCTGCGACCCCAAGCCACCGGCGCATTCGAATGCATGGGCGACGATGAGGTCGGCGGGAATCGCGTTCGTCAGATACGTGCCGTCGACGAACGTGAAATCGGCAAGCTTGTCCTCGTTGCGGCCGAACACGTAGACCGCGGTGCGAGGAAAGCGCTTCTTGATCAGAAGGGCCGTGATGAAGCCGACGTTGCCGTCGCCCCAGACGCCCACCGACGAGCGATCCGCGTGGGCGAACGCGTCATAGCGGGAAATCGTATGCGTCGCCACGGACACGAGCTCGGTGAATGCAGCGACATCTTTGTCGATGCCTTCGGGCAAGGCCACCACGCGATCGGGCACGGTGCGTACGAGCTCCTGCATGAAGCCGTCGGCGCTCGATGCGCGAAACTTGCTCGTGCGCAGGTAGTTCTCGGCGATGACCTCATGGGATTCGCACGGCAGGTTCGGGATCATGACGACGGCGTCGCCAGGCGCGTAGGTGCCGGTGTTGTCCAGCACCACTTCCCCGATGGATTCATGGATAAGCGCCATCGGAAGCTTCTCGGCCATGATGGCGGCACCGCGCGTTCCTTGGTAGTAGCGCTGATCCGCGTTGCAGATGGACAGGTGCGTCGGGCGCACGAGCAAGGTGCCTTCATCGATGCTCTCGTCGCGCACAAGCATCTCGAAGCGGCGCGGCGCGGTCAGCTGATACACGGTGTTCAGCATTTAATCCTCGATCCCCAGGAGCGCCTGCGCGATCTTGAGATCGGTCGGATAGGTGATCTTGATGTTGGATGCGGCACCGGGCACGAGCGCGACCTTCCGATCGCGCAGGACGAAGATCTTGCATGCATCGGTCAGAATGGCGCGCTCCTCGTTCGAAAGCGAGGCGTACAGGCTCTTGAGCGCACCGATCTTGAAGGTCTGCGGCGTCTGACCTTGGAACATGCGGCTTCGTTCGGGAACCGCGTCTATCACCGTGCCGCCGACGCTTTCGACGATGGTGTCGGTGGCGGGAATCACGGTGTCGCAGGCATCGTGGGAGGCCATGGCGTCAAGGTTGTCCTTGATGATGCGGTAGGTGACGAACGGACGCACCGAATCGTGCGTGACGAGCGCGGCGTCGTCGTCGATGCCGAAGGCGTCTTCAATATAGGCGATGGCGTTCATGATGGTGTCGTTGCGCCGCTCTCCGCCGGCGATGACGACCAGCCGGTCGCTTTCCCCCACGTAGGTGCGCAGGATGTCTTTGGTCGGTTCCACCCAGGCATCGGGGCAGAGCACGATGACCTTCTCGAATTCAGGCATGATCAGGAACTTTTCGGCCGTGTGCGCGATGATGGGCTTCTTGTCCAGGAGCAGATACTGCTTGGGCTTGTCCTGGTTGCCCATGCGCGTGCCGCGGCCTCCCGCCAGAATTGCAGCGAAGTTCATGATGCGTCCTTTCCTGCCCCGTCCGAGAATCAGTCGCCTATTGTATCCCAAGCATGCGGAGATGCTTCGTTATCGCGCAGACTCCTTCGCCGCCTTCTTCTCGAATTCCTCCTTGGTCATGTCGTACGCGCCGTCGGATCCGACGTGCCACGATCCGATCCAGGTGCTGAAAGCCATCGAGCCGTCATCGTACAGGTAGTACCACAGGCCGTCCAGTTTGATCCAACCTGTGTCCATCGCGCCGGACTCGCGGAGGTGATACCAGGTTCCGTTGCGGTTAAGCCAGCCGGTCTTCATGGCACCCGACGACGTCAGGAAATACCAGTTCCACCCTTCTTTCAGCCAGCCGGTGTCCATGATGCCGTCGGCGGCGAGGTGGTACCACTCCCCGCCCGACTTGATCCATCCCGTGAGATACCGCCCCGACTCGCCGAAGAAGTACCAGTTCGTGACGTTATTTCCCTCGACTTCCTGCCAACCGGTCGCCATGCGGCCCGAGCTGCGCAGGAAATACCATTCCGACCCATCTTTGTACCAGCCGGTCTGCATGGCTCCCGAAGAGGCGAGATGATACCAATAGCCCTCGTTCTCAAGCCATCCGGTCGCCATGCGGCCCGAAGGCGCAAGATAATACCAACGGCCATCGATCTTATGCCACCCGGTGTCCATAACGCCGTCGGCGTCGAAGTGATACCACGCAGTCGACTGGTTCCATGCGAGCTTCTGCCATCCGGTGCGCTCAACACCCGTCGACTCGTCGAAGTAGCGCCAATCGTCGCCGACCTTCGTCCAGCCCGTCGCGCACACGTCCGCGTTATCGAAGAAATACCTGGCTCCGTCGTACCAGTACCAACCCGTTGCGGCGGCGGCCGCGTCGCCGATGCGCGCATGCAGAAGCGAAGAGCCTTCGATGCGGCCGACCGTGGCCGTAGGCCGCTCGTTGATCGAAACCTCGTCGCCCATCGTCACGACAATGGCGGGAACGCCTGCGGCAATCGCATCGTCCGTCGGATAGTACTTCGTTCCCAACTCGAACAGATGCTGCATGGTCGGCCAGTACATGTTCCTGCGCCGCTGCGTCTGAATGGCGAAGTCGGGCGAAAGCGTTTCAAGGTAGTTCCAGGTGTTCGACCGATAGAGGCCATGGTGGCCCACCTTGAGCACATCGACATGCCCGAGCTCGGCCGCCAGTTCGTCCTCAAGGCCGGGTTCCTTCTCGGGATCCTGGTCGACGCGCGTCACGTTATTGATGTCGCCCGCAAGGAATGCAGAATGTCCGTTCGCTTCCGCTTTGACGCCGAGCGAGAAGCAGTTGGCATCGTATACGGGATGCTCCTCGTAATCCTCGGATGTGTTCATGATGGTGATGCGCATGTTCCCGAGCATGAACACGGGATTGCCCGTGGTGCGCTCGACCACATCTTCGGACGTCTGATCGGGCGATACGGGCGCCCCTTCGTCGAAATGCTGGATGAGCGTGGCGCCTGTTTCTTGAGCAGCCGCGATCATGCGATCGTAGATGAACAGGTTGTCCCACAGGCGATCCGGTTCGGTGACGTATTCGTCCTTGTACGGCTTGATGTAGACGCGCTTGGGTTTGAATTCGCGAATCACCTGATCGGCCATGCTTATGTGGTCGCTATGCGGATGCGTTCCGATATAGAAGTCGAAATTATCTTCGTTGACCCCCAGGCTGCGCAGATAGCCGAGAACCTCGTCTTCCGACCCTCTGCCGGTCGTGATGCCGTCTCGCCATGGGTACCGAGGATCCGAACCGTCGGGCCAGAAACTGTCTTCGCCTGAATCGACGATGCCGAAATGGCCGTCGCTTTCCAGGACGATGGCATCTTCGGAGATGAGCGAGATCACATGAATGCGCTCGTCAGCATGGGCGATGGAAGGCACGGCGCCCGCAAGGACGACGGCCGCCGCCAGCATGAACATTGGCGCGAACAGGGACAGGCGGTCGAATGACCTGAATGGTCGGTGCATCTTGACTGGTTTCCTTTGCAAAGGGAGTGGACATCCGCCCGTATGAGGGAACGAATGCGGTTCTAACTACGGCAAGCCGCATGATGATACCGCATGCCGACGTCAGACGCTACAAAACTCCCGCCGCCGTCGGCTTCTATTCGTTGAGCGAGAACGTGATCTTGACGGGATTATGGTCGCTGAATTCGAATCCTGTATCGATGTTCTCGGCCGTGGCCGTCACGTTGTCCGACACGATGAAGCCGTCGATCGTGGTCGTGTACGTCACGCCCTTCTGATACGGGATGTCGTCGCCGCGGCACGTCGGAACGTCGGCAAGGTTGCTCGCCTCAACGACCGAATAGCCTTCGGCCAGATCCTCGGAGGAAAGCGTCGCGACCCAGCTCGGCACCTGCTGCTCGGAAGGATATATCTCAAGGCTGCCGCACAGCGCGTGGTTCCAGTCGCCGCCTGCAATGACGTAGTTGCCCGCTTCGTATTCTTCTTTGAGTACCTGATTGAGCATCGCAAGCTGCTGGGCGCGGACCGTGCCGCCCTCATCGTACGCGGACATATGGCTGTTAATGAGCACGAGCTCCTTGCCGTTGTCCACGGGGATGCGCAGGACCTCGAAGCAGCGGTCGAGATCGAAGAACTTGGCGGGGAATGCGTCCGACACCGGATAGCTGCGACGCACTGCGCTTGCGACGTGCGCGTCGGTCATCGTGAGGAGGCCGGCATTCACGATGCCGTGCGGGTCGGTCAGCGGATACGCCAGAAACGCGCTGTGGAAGTTCGACGCGTAGGTCGATCCGTAGCCGGGCATGGCGCCCTTGATGGCATCGACCTGATTCACGTGATAGCTGCGCGTCGAATCGACGTCCACCTCCTGGAACAAAGCGAAATCGGGATCGAGGGCCTGGGTGGTCGCGATGGCGCCCTGGGTGCAGGCTTCGACGCTTTCCTTGCTCACGGCCGTGCCATGCGTGCCTTTCTTCGGCGTTCCGTCGGCCATGACGCCTTCGTCCATGAAGAACGTGTAGTCGGGCGTATACGCCCCGAACCCGATGTTGTACGTGGTCGCGGTGTATTCCGTTCCCGCCGACAGCGTCTGCAGGACATTGGAATCCGTGACGAGACGTTCGTTGTCGTCGATCCGATAGTAGGTGATCTGCATATACGCGACATAGCACCCGACGACGAGCACGATGAACACCAGAAGCGTCGAGATGATCTTGAGCACGGCCCTGAGCGCCGCTCCAAGCGGTTTCGTCATGAACGACCCTTTCCCTTTCCTGCATGCAATGCGTCACCATTCTATATGACGAACACGCAGCATGAACGGAAACGAAGGGACGAGCACGCCAAGCCGCGCCGAAAAGCTGGAATCGAAAGGAATGAATACCGCGCTTCATGCAGGAACTCGACAGGGGCGGGCAAGCGTGAGCACCGAACTCTTGAATCGATACGAAGCGCCAGGAGAACGCGGCAGGCCGAAAGTATTGGGGATCCGATCAGGCGCGACGGGCCAGCACGACCATCCAACGTTCGCTCGGATGCGTGCGCACCTCGATGCGGTCGAAGCCCGCTTCCTTCAGGAGGGCTGCAAGGTCGTCGCCCGTATACATCGACATGCCCGAAAACGATGCGGCCATCTCGCGGTCGGATTCGGCCGTGCCGTCCACCTCGTTCGAGATCATGAACGTGCCGCCGCGACGAAGCACGCGCGCGACCTCGGAAAGCGATCGGCGGATATCGGGCCAGAAATACACGGTCTCGAACGCGGTCGCCACATCGAAGGATGCATCGGCGAAGGGAAGCGCCATCACGTCGCCTTCGACGATGCGGCAGGAACCCTGCGCAATGGCCCGTGCATTGAACGAGCGTGATTTATCGACGCTCGTCGGAGCGTAATCGACGCCGGTCACGCTGCCGCGCGGACAGCGCTCGAGCAGACGCGCGACGTTTGCGCCGCCGCCGCAGCCGATATCGATCGCATCGGCCGTATCATCGATCGAAAGCTGCGTGAAGCTCCACGCGGAAAGCATCGCGTGACGACCGCCGTTCATGCGCTCGAGCATGGTCAGGCCGCCCTCCCCTTCGGGACGCGCGGGATTCTGGTTGGGAGGAAGCGCAGACATGGAAATCATCTCCTTATTCGCAGAAAGACGCCGACCGCAACGGAGCGGACGGCGTCTTGGAAGGACATGCGCGACGAGCCGGAAGGTTATTTGCCCGTCTCGTCGGAAGAGGATGCGTCATGAGGTTCAGACGCGTCGCCTTCGCCGGCATCCGCATCGACGGGCGACGACACTGCGGCCGGAGGCGTCGGCGGAACCGCGGGCGCGGCGGCCTGCACGTCGGTGCCGGCCGGAACCGACGCCTGCACCGGGGGCTCGGGCGCCGAAGGAGCGGCGGGGGCCTGCGGTGCCGAAGCAGGGGCCGTCTGAGGGTCGGTCGGAGAAGCCGGAGCAACCTGTTCAGGAGCAGCCTGTGCGACCGAAGCGACCGGAGCGGTCTGATTTGCCGGAGCAGCTTGAGATTCGGCCGACTCAGGAGCCGCGGCCTGCGGTTGCGGCGCGGAAGCCGCCGTCTGCGGTGCGGCAGCCTGCTGCTGAGGCTGTGCGAAGCCTTGATCCTGCGCGAACGGCTGGTAGCCGCCTTGGGGCTGCTGGTACTGCTGCCCGTATGCCTGCTGCTGGTACGGGTTCGGCTGCGGCTGGGCGCCCTGCTGCGGCTGGCCGCCCTGGGGCTGCTGGTACTGGTTCGGCTGCTGCCATGCGCCGGCCGGGGCGTATCCACCCGGGAGCGGAGCGTCCTGAGGACCCCAGGACGGAACGTTGAATTGCGACGTCCAATAGCCGAGGGCGCGCGTCGTGATCATCTGGAGCCAAACGCTCACGCACATGAGCGCATATATGAGAAGCGTGAAGACGAGCATGAACACCAGGAAGCCGGCGCCTGCGCTCGCGATCGCCGTCATGATTTCGGAATCGGACATGGTTCCCGAAGACGCGTTGATCACGGGAACGAGGATCGACATCAGGAAGGTGAAGCAGACGATGAAGAGCACGAGGCCGAATATGAGACCGAAAATAAGGCCGAACAGGAGGTTCATCGCGAAGATGCGCACGATGCCGTTCGTGTCGCGCTTCAGCATGCTCCAGTCGTTCTTGATATTGAAGCCTGCGGACAGAGAGTCGTAGATGCTGATGCGCATGCTGCCGGCCCAGCCTATGAATTCCACAAGCACGTAGAGCGCAAGGGAGACGAGCGAGAGCAGGAACCCGAGCGCCATGGCGCCGCCGGAAACAGGCGGCACCGACCCGTAGTACGACCCGCCGGCCAGCAGCGCGAAGTACCCGCTGTTCGTCAGCATGTCGCTGAAGGTCGAGATGATGCCGGGAATGAGCCCGAGCACGAACATGAACACGAAGATGAGCCCGCCGCGCGCCCAGAGCCGCGTATCGTTGTTGCCGAAGATCGTGCGCGGCAGAGGATTGCGCACGTTCCATGCGGCCTCGCGTGCCCATCCATAGAGGAAACCGTTCTGAACGATGGTGCCGAGGATCGGGATCATATCGAGAAGGCCCAGCTTGAGCACGTTCTTGAACCAGCCGGGCGAGTTCTTCACGTCGTTCCATGCGGTCTGGAAGTACTTGATCTGCACTACGACCACTTCCTTTCTCGTGGCGATGCATGCTGTCCGATCTTCGACGTCGAAAGCCGGCCGCCGAAGGCCGAACGCACGGCGCGGATCGCCTTACAGGGTTGATGATGCTGCCACTATACCGCAGGAGACGAGGTCATCAAGGCCTTGACACCGTATCGATACCGTTTCTTGAAACACCTGTTCACATATGCTTTTTAAAAGCATGGGAGGAAGGCGTCTACCTGACCTTCACGAGCGAGAAGACGTCGGCATCCGTCGCGCGTGAAATGCAGGTGCGCGGCTCGAGGAATTCAAGCTCCATCAGGAACCCGAGGCCCGCGAGACGTGCGCCGAACTTCTGCACCAGGCGGATCTGCGCGACGGCCGTGCCGCCGGTCGCCACCAGATCGTCCACCAGAAGGACCACGTCGTCGGCGCACAGCGCATCCGCATGGATTTCCAGACGGTCGACGCCGTATTCAAGCTCGTATTCCTCGGAAAGCGTCGCGCGCGGAAGCTTGCCCGGCTTGCGAGCAGGAACGAAGCCGGCGTTCAAGCGATACGCCACAGGCGCGCCGATCATGAAGCCGCGTGCCTCTGCGCCGACGACCTTCGTGACGCCTGCATCCTTGAAATGGTCGGCGATCGCATCGATGACGGCCGAGAAGCCTTCCCCATCGGCCAGAAGCGGCGTGATGTCCTTGAAGACGACGCCCGGCTCGGGGTAATCGGGAATGCTGGCGATCTTGCTCTCGAAGTCGAATGCGACCATGAGAATCCTTTCGGGACGCGAAGCCCGCGCGAAGCGGCGCCCATCGGCGAATCAAACCGCGCCATTGTACTACGACTCCGTTCGCACGCGGACCGCCCTTCGTTTCGATCCCGATTGTGAAGACTCTTCCGCATATTCTTAAAACCTATTGACCTTATTGGTTAGTGGGTTATTGTGTCGTCATCGCATGACGGCACGACGCTCGGAAGGAGGCATCGCATGACCGAGAAGTTCAACACGCTCAACCGGGGCTGCTACGCCACGCACGACATGATCTTCATGCGCGCATCGATGCCTTGCAGGCGAATGCCCTGCTCCCGAGCGAATATTGCAGTCCTCTTCGGCGAAATCTCCGCCTGAGGGCCGCGCGCGCCGATAGGCATCGGCGCGGCCTCGTTCGGGAGGCATACGGGCGCTGCTCCCGGCCTTCCGCATTCATTCGAATCGGATTCGTGGCAGCCGGGAACGCGCCCGGGCGCACTGCTTCGCCCTTTTCCCTTTGCATCATGACGAACGATTTCGCATTCGGAGGAACGAACCATGACTGAATACCGATTCGAGACCAAGGCCCTGCATGTCGGGCAGGAACAGGCCGATCCCGCATCCGACTCCCGCGCGGTGCCCATCTACCAAACCACGTCGTACGTCTTCCGCAGCGCGCAGCACGCCGCCGACCGCTTCGGGCTGCGCGATGCCGGCAACATCTACGGACGCCTGACCAATTCCACCCAAGGCGTCTTCGAAGACCGCATCGCGGCGCTCGAAGGAGGCGTGGCCGGGCTTGCCGTGGCATCCGGCGCGGCGGCGATCACCTACGTCATCCAGGCCCTCGCCCGCAGCGGAGACCACGTGGTCGCGCAGAAGACCATCTACGGCGGCACGGCCAACCTGCTCAAGCACACGCTGGCGCCGTTCGGCATCGACACGTCGTTCGTGGATGCCCGGAACCTCGCAAAGGTCGAATCCGCCATCCGAGACACCACCAAGCTCGTTTTCATCGAAACGCTCGGCAACCCGAATTCCGACATCCCCGACGTCGACGCCATCGCGAAGATCGCCCATGCGCACGGCATCCCCGTGGCCGTGGACAACACCTTCGGCACGCCGTACCTGTTCCGCCCGATCGAGCACGGCGCCGACATCGTCATCCATTCCGCCACGAAGTTCATCGGCGGACACGGCACCACGCTCGGCGGCGTGATCGTGGACGGCGGCACCTTCGACTGGGCTGCGTCGGGACGCTTCCCGCAGTTCTCCGAGCCGAACGCCTCCTATCACGGCGTGTCGTTCGTCCAAGCCGCCGGGCCGGCGGCGCTCGCCGCCTATATCCGCGCCATCCTGCTGCGCGACACCGGGGCCTGCATCTCGCCGTTCAACGCCTGGCTCCTGCTCCAAGGAACCGAAACGCTCGCCGTGCGCCTCGACCGCCATATCGAGAACACGAAGAAAGTCGTCGAATACCTGGCGGCCCAGCCCCTGGTCGAAAAGCTCAACCACCCGAGCCTTCCCGGACATCCCGACCACGAGCTCTACGAGCGCTACTTTCCCGACGGAGGCGCGTCGATCTTCACGTTCGAGATCAAGGGAGGCAAGGAAGCCGCATATGCGTTCATCGACAACCTGAAAATCTTCTCGCTGCTCGCGAACGTCGCCGACGTCAAGAGCCTCGTCGTGCATCCCTACGACACCACCCATGCCGAGCTCACCGCCGAAGAGCTCGCGGACGCAGGCATCACGCAGGCCACCATCCGCCTGTCCATCGGCATCGAAGCCGCCGAAGACATCATCGGCGATCTTGACCAGGCGTTCCAAGCCGTCTCCGACATCGTGGCGGCATAGGCCGGGAATTTCCGGAAAGAGAGGCCGAGCGGACATCCCGTTCGACCTCTCTTCATTCCCGTCTCGTATGCGCAGGGCCGATCAGAACGTCGAGGCGACGGTGCCGCCGCCGACGACCTCATCGCCCTGATAGGCGACGACGGCCTGGCCGGGCGCCGCGAGGCGCGCGGGCGACGCGTAGACGATGCGGACCGTGCCGTCCTGCCTGCGCTCCACGCACGCCGGATGCGGAGTCTGGCGATAGTGCGTCTTGACCATGACCTCGAAAGATGCAAGGTCCTCGGGATCGGCGATCCAGTTCCAGTCGTCGGCGACGCACCCGTCGGACAGCAGGGAATCCTTCGGCCCGACGACGAGCGCGTGATCCCGCGCGTCTTTCGCCACCACGTACAGCGGCTCCGATGCGGCGATGCCGATGCCCTTGCGCTGCCCCACGGTGAACGACTCGATACCCGAATGCCGTCCGATCACCGCGCCCGCTTCATCGCGGATTACGCCCGACTGCGGCGTATGGCCGGAATAGCGCTCCAGAAAGCCGACGTAGTCGCCGTCGGGAATGAAGCAGATATCCTGGCTTTCAGGCTTGTCTGCATTGATGAAGCCCTGTTCGGCGGCGATCGCGCGCACCTCGGACTTGCGCATGCCGCCGAGCGGCAGCAGCGTGCGCGCCAGCTGGCGCTGCGTGAGCGAATAGAGCACATAGCTCTGGTCTTTCGACGCATCGGCGCCGCGTACGAGGACGAATCGGTCGTCACGGCGCACGATCTGCGCGTAGTGGCCCGTCGCCACATAGTCGCACCCCAGGTCGAGCGCCCGTTCAAGCATGCTTCCGAACTTCAGTCGGCGATTGCAGTCGATGCACGGGTTCGGCGTGCGCGCCGTTTCGTACGCACGTACGAACGGCTTGATGACGGCGTCTTCGAAACGATCGGTGAAATCGATCGTGCGATGGGCTATGCCCAAACGGCGCGCAACGCTCTTGGCATCCTCGACGTCGTCCAGGCTGCAGCAGGTACGGCTCGCGCACGAACGCGCGTCGCGGCCGGGCAGGTCGCTGCCATGCAGGCGCATCGTGGCGCCGATGACTTCGTATCCCTGCTGTTTGAGCACGTATGCGGTAACGCTCGAATCGACGCCGCCGCTCATGCCCACCATGACGCGCTTCGTCATCGGCGGACCGCTCCTTCCCCGGGCAGGCTGCTCGGATTGCCCCGCGATGCCTCGAGGGCGCACGCGAAGGCTGCGCGCGCCTCAGGACGCGGCGGCATCGAAGCCGCATGATCCACGCATATCATCATGTGAAGCCTCCTTTCCCTGCCGCATTGCATTCCCTGCATCAAACCATGCGGGAATCGTGCGGAACGCCCGTCATAATCCGCCGGATACTCGAATACCTCCCTATTCGGCGAACAGCGGCGTGGACAGGTACCGCTCGCCCGTATCGGGAAGGAGCGCGACGATGGTCTTGCCTTCGTTTTCCGGACGCTTCGCAAGCTCGACGGCGGCCCAGACCGCAGCGCCCGAGGATATGCCCACGAGCACTCCTTCCAGGCGGCCGATCTCGCGCCCGGTTTCGAAGGCGTCGTCGTTTTCGACCTTGACGACCTCGTCGTAGACGGACGTGTCCAGCACATCGGGCACGAAGCCCGCGCCGATACCCTGGATCTTATGGGAGCCGGACGTGCCTTCGGACAGGACCGGAGAGCTTGCCGGTTCGACGGCGACGACCTTGACGGCGGAATTCTGCTCCTTGAGGTACGCGCCCGTGCCCGTCACCGTGCCGCCGGTGCCGACGCCCGCGACGAAGATGTCGACCGTGCCGTCGGTGTCCGCCCAGATTTCAGGACCGGTCGTGGCCTTATGGACCGCCGGATTCGCAGGGTTGACGAACTGGCCGGCCAAAAAGCTGTTCGGCATCTGGTCGGCGAGTTCCTGCGCCTTCGCGATGGCGCCCTTCATGCCCTTCGAGCCGTCGGTCAGGACGAGCTGCGCCCCGTAGGCCTTCATGAGCAGGCGACGCTCGACGCTCATGGTCTCGGGCATCGTGATGACGACCTTGTATCCGCGTGCGGCAGCCACGGAAGCGAGGCCGACGCCGGTATTGCCGGAGGTGGGTTCGATGATCGTGGCGCCCGGGCCGATCTTGCCGCGCGCCTCGGCATCGTCGAGCATGGCTTTGGCGATGCGGTCTTTGACCGAACCGGCAGGATTGAAATACTCGAGCTTGCCGAGCACGCGGGCCTTCAGGCCCTCCTTCGCTTCGATGCCCTTGAGCTCAAGGAGCGGCGTATTGCCTATGAGCTGGTCGATGGATGTGTAGACGGTCATGGCAGCTTCCTTTCGAGGACACGCAGACGGGTCGTGCCGAAGATGCGTCACTGCATAACCCTATCTACTAAGTAGGTTTAGAGGGATTAAACCTACTTCGAGCGATAAAGTCAAGACGACGGCACGGGGTTCATGATGCGCTTCCCTGTAAATACATACAACCTGGTGATATTATGGGTAATGGAATTGAGAGAAGAGGCAGAGCATATGATGATTTCAACGAAAGGCCGCTACGCCCTGCGCGTCATGGTCGACCTGGCCGAACACATGTCCTGTTCGTACACGCCTCTGAAGGAGATCGCCCGGCGTCAGGAAATTTCGGAAAAATACCTCGAAAGCATCCTCAAGGTGCTCGTGAAGAACGGCCTGCTCGTCGGACTGCGTGGCAAGGGCGGCGGATATCGCCTGACGCGCGATCCCTCGTTGTACACCGTAGGCGAGATCCTGCGCCTGACCGAGGGCGGGCTTGCCCAGGTTCCCTGCCTCGACGAAGACGAATCGTCCTGCGATCGCATGGGATCGTGCCGTACCGTGGAGATGTGGCGCGGGCTCGACAAGGTCATCAACGACTACCTCGACGGCATTACGGTGGCCGACCTGGCAGAACGCATCGACGAGGGAAACTATTACGTGATCTAGGCCGCTGAATGCAGGTTGCGCAACGGAGTACGGGCACCTGCCGCCTGCGTCCCGACCATCGGCGTCAATGGCCATGGCGCTCAATTCCCATGCGCATCCTTGCGGCCGCGTCGACGTTTCCGGCATTCAGTTCCGAAAGGCCTATTCCCCGTGCGGATCCTTGCGACAGTCCGGATTGCCCAGAAGGACCGCGCAATAGTCGACGAGCATCTTCTGAGCCTGGTCGGTCAAGGCGTCGAACGATCCGATGACGCGCTTCTTCCGTGCAAGCGCCCGCTCCTCTTCCCATGAGATGCGTCCCGCAAGGTAATCGAGGGAGCATCCGTAGATATCGGCGATACGCATGGCGTCGACGGCGCTGATCTCGCGTTCGCCGCGTTCCCACGAGCCGAACGTGCGCGACGGAATGCCGAGCGCACGGGCCGCGTCGTCCTGGCTCAAGCCGGCGTGCTTGCGCGCCTCTTTGAAATTACCCTTCACGAGAACCTCCTTAATACAGGAGATTCTACACGTTAGGTGGCATTACCACAATAAAACTCCAGCGTATAGTGTTGACTTGCTCAATAGGTGCAGCTATATTCATCGTAGTTTACACATTACGTGATTATCGATGAATCGAGGGGCGGACGTGGGCTATGACATGCAGGCAATCGCTCGCCGGATGAAAGGCCTGAGAACCGAACGAGGGCTCGATCAGGCGACGCTTTCCCGCATATCCGGCGTCTCGCTGAACCTCATCCAACAGTACGAAACCGGGCAATCGGCCATGCGCCTCGACACCGCGGCCAGCCTCGCCGAAGCGCTCGGCTGCTCGATCGACGCCCTTCTCTGCAGAGGCTGACGGCACTGCATACGCACCATGAACGTTTAAAAGCTTCGCTTCATCTCGCGCGTCGTGTAGAGGGCGTCGTCGCCCCAGAGGACGACCTCGCCTGACGCGAGCGTCGCCGGCACGTCTATCACGCGCTGGTTGCTCGACCCGCGAAACCTCAGGCCCATGCTCTTCTTCGCCTGCACGAACGGGCCGTCCACCAGCACGTCGAGGGTGGCCATGATGCGATCGGTGCATTCGGTATGCCCTGATCCGCGCGTCAGATTCTCGAACGTATGTCCCGAATAGAGCCAGATCGTCTTGTCGGGGAATTCCCGCCGCACACGTTCGAGGAAATCGACCAGGCCCGCCTGGTTCTCCGGCTCCATAGGCTCGCCGCCGAGCACGCTCAGGCCGTCGACGTACAGAGGGCGAAGGCTTTCGACGATCTGGTCTTGGACGGCGGCGTCGAAGGGATTGCCGGCATGGAAGTTCCATGCCTCCTCGTTGAAGCAGAACGGGCAGCGCATGCGGCACCCCGAGACGAACAGGACGGTTCGCACGCCTTCCCCATTGGCGATATCGCAGTATTTGATCGTCGAGTAATGCATCGCTTCATGCTCCAGCCCGCAGAAAGCGACGCCGCGCGCATCGCGCGCAGCGCCGCCTTTCGATTCCGTGCCTACCGATCCGTGCCCGCATCGCCGACCGACGGCGGCATCCGGCCGGTGCGTCTGACGCGCCTACAGATGCAGGACGCGGTCCTTGATCTCCTGGGTGCGGCCCTGGTTCCAGTACTGGGTACCGATGTAGCCGCAGGTGCGGCGTGCGACATTCATCGTCGACTGGTCGCGGTTGCCGCAGTTCGGGCATTCCCAGACCAGCTTGCCGTCATCTTCCACGATCTTGATCTCGCCGTCGTAGCCGCAGCACTGGCAGTAGTCGCTCTTGGTGTTGAGCTCGGCGTACATGATGTT
>ERZ773022.245-NODE-245-length-47536-cov-7.247257_pt1 | contig 47536 bp, 32 predicted proteins | sample MGYA00580839_ERZ773022 | MGnify/ENA primary metagenome ERZ773022 (study PRJEB29015, sample SAMEA2738020) | human oral metagenome | biome: human oral; feature: human-associated habitat; material: dental | place: China | collected 2044 ... | reverse complement strand
TAGATACCTTCAAAGAGTGGCTATATGATGGAGCAAAACAACGTAAACCGTTCGGAGAGTATAGTAATATCCGTTTCCGTTCTATAAAGGATATAAACGACCGCTTTAACGAGGAGCTACAACAGCAGATAGACGGTACACTACCGAAGGGGCACGTGTATAGTTTGGGTATGCCTAACGATATACTGAGAAGTGCAGGTTTACCTAATTTGCCTATTGAGATGAGTGCCGAGATGCTGAAAAATAAATCTTCGGCAAATTATAGACAGCACCACCCGTTTGATATAAGTAGTATAAAAGACCTACCGAGAGCGATACAAAATCCGATAGCCGTATTCAATAATCCAAACAATGATGGAAAAGTGTTGCTTACGGAACTCCAATACAATGGAGTAAATCATATTGTAGCGATAAAGGTAAGGTCTGAGCGAAAATCGAATAATGTAGAGATAGATGTTAATTCAGTTTCTACAGTTTTTCCAAAAGATAGAATAGAGAAAATTGTTGAATGGTTGCTCGATAAAGAAAATCAGGGCAGAAAAGCATATCTTAATAAAGAAAAAGTCCTTACGTGGTTATCCGATAACGAGACCATTACTCGTTCAAAGGGATACAACACAAAGGACATTGCAAAGGTAATAAAAGATTTTGACAATCCGACACTTTCGGGTGAGAAAAATGAAATAGCAAAATTGAAATCCTCGAAGCATAAGGCACGAGGAGCAACTACCGAGAAACTCGAAGAGCTTGTAACATTGCTAAAAAAGACGGGCTTTGCCGATGTAAAGACAGGCGAGGACTTTTATAACGCTTTGGCAGAGATTAGCTATCGTTACTCACGTCCGAACGGCACGGTACTTGGTTTTGTAAAGGGCAACACCATATACCTCAATCCTGATGAGGTAAGTCTGAATACTCCGATACACGAGTTCGGGCACTTGTGGGTAAGTCAGGTGAAGGAGCATTTTCCTGATTTGTGGGCGAAAGGTAAAGAGTTGTTTCTCGAAAGCGACTATTTGAGAAAGGTACAGGCAGACGAGAACTATCGACACTTAGACCTCGACGGGCAGATAGACGAAGCAATGGCAAGGGCTATAGGCGATAGAGGGGAGCAGGAGCTCGACAAGACGTTGCTCGAGAAAATACTCGACTGGATAGCAGAGGTATGGGAGAAGATAGGTGGCGTGTTTGGAATAGACAATCTTACGTCGGAGCAGATAAGCAACCTTACACTGCAAGACTTCACTGATATGGCTACAAGCGAGCTATTGAGTGGGCAGAACCTCACGGAGCGAGTGAATGGCAACAGAGGAGGAGCTACCCGCTACAACACGAAAGCAAAGCAAGAAAAAGAAGAAATAGCCAAGCGAGACGAAATATACCTCGAAGCATTACAGCGAGGCGATATGGAGACTGCTATACGAATGGTAAACGAAGCTGCGGCACAAAACGGATATACGCCTAATTCAGAATATCAAGGGACATCGGCATACAATGGCAAAGCTCCTTACGGTAACGGCTACTTTCTTACAAAAGAAGAACGCAAAGAAGCATTTGAGAACGATGAGTTTGAGGGCGACACCAATTTAGATGACTATATCAATAGCGGTATCGACCCTAAGAACTTAGATTTACTTACAAACGATAATAATTATCGTCAGAATGACGATGCAAGAAAGGAAGCTATCGAAAATCTTAGAAACGTTATCCGAAATAAACGCCAAACCATAACAATGTACCGCAGCGTACCGTCTTCTGTAAAAGAGGGTAGTTTTCGCAATGGCGATTGGGTAACACCAAGTCGTGCTTATGCACTAGAAAACGCACGTATTCATGGCTGGGGCAATCAATATCGAATCATAGAGCAAGAAGTACCTATCAGCGATGTTTGGTTCGACGGCAATGACATAGCAGAGTTTGGATACGGTAACGAAGACGATTTCATAAATGATAAAGATTATCTTTATAGCAACACAAATAACAATCGTAAACTACCCGATATCGTAACCTACGATAACAAAGGAAATATCATACCTCTTAGCAAGAGATTCAACAAGGCAAAAAGCAATCCACGCTACAACACTGCCGAGGAGACCGCCGATATAAAGGCTAAGGCTATATCGGACGGTACATTTATGAAAGCCCCTAACGGCAAAGATACGAACCTTACGGAGCGGCAGTGGTTGCAGGTGCGGACGAAGGCGTTTAAAAGGTGGTTCGGAGACTGGGAGAAGACGGCACGTATAGAGAAGTTGAAGAAGACAAAGCCTATCGAAATAACAGGTGAGGAGGTAAAGCCGAGCGATGATTTGAAGGAGTACAAGAAAAATGCTTTGGAATACGGAAAGACTTTACAAGGAGAATATACGAATAAAGATACAGGAATTACGATACAGTTGCAAAGAGGTCGTAAAAACGGAGGTCTGAATGAAGTATTACAACACGACTATAAAGACAGAGAGCACTTACAAAGCATAGCGGCTATCCCTCAAATAATAGAGAACGCTACATATATAGATAGTGAACCCAACAATGATATACCTAAAAACCCAGACGTAAAAGAATATCAATATTATGTATGTGGGTTAAAGATAGGAGGGGAAGACTATACTGTAAGAGCAGTTGTAGCGGTAGATAATAAGGGTGATAGATATTATGACCACAAATTGACTAATATAGAAAAAGGAAAATTGCTTGACCAAATAAATAGCCAAGCAATTAAAAACAACGGTTTTGGCACAACGCCCGGCACTAAGCCTACTACCGTTGTTTCGGAATACAAAGATAGTAAACTTATTTCACTCCTGCAAACAAATTCTTCAAAAGTGGTAGATGAAAATGGTGAGCCTTTGGTCGTGTATCACGGGACGAATAAATTCGGTTTCACTGTGTTTGATAAGGAGTTTTCGGACGATAAAACGAGTGTTTTTTTCACCGACAGAGTAGATATAGCCAAAGGATATGCAGGTGTCAATGCCGACGTACGAAGTTTGTACGATGATGATACTACCGGTGGTTATTCAAAAGATGAAATACTGTCTATGTTGTTTGCTGATGTAGATATATCTTCACATACGAACGGCTGGGATGTTGCCAATGCGATATTGCCTTATTTAACAGAGGATATAGGTATTACCGCTGAGTATGGTGAAGAAGACGGAGTTACTCCAGAAGAAGAAATAGGAGTACTTACACTTAGGTCGTCTTACTCGGGAGATACATATAGGCTTACCGATGAGGAGTTTTCTTGGGAAAAGGTAGAAAATTGGCTCAGGGACAACGCCGACTTAGAAAATGTCATTGATAAAGACGCAGGAATATATGGTGTGTTTGTCAATGCTCGTAACGTATTGGACATAGACGCAGGCGGTAGTATGTGGTCTTCTATTCCTAAGAAAAAGGTAAAGGGTGCAGAGGGCGTAGGCAATATGGATACCCGCGATATTGTAGAGCACGCCAAAAAACTGAATTATGATGGTGTATACATAAAAGATTTGCTCGACACAGGTGGTAGAGGTTACGGTTTAGTAGGTGATATTGAAGGAGATATTTTTATATCGCTTGTGGATAAGAATCAAATCAAATCGGCGACGGACAACATAGGCACGTTTGACGTGGAAGATGAGGATATAAGGTATTCGGTGGAGGGTGCAGATTACTTTGTCAATGAGCGGTTTAACGAGCAGTTGGAGAAGTTGACGGAGGAGAACGCTGATAGTACTATATTTTATTTAGGAGAACCATCTGCAGAAATGCTTGTAGTGGGAATAAAAGACAGTCCTTTGAAACTATATGGTAACAAGTTGCAATCTAAGGCTAAGAAGCACGGTTTTGACGTAAAAGACATAAAGGATTTGCCAGAGGCTATACACGACCCGATAGCGATATTCGAGGGAGCAGAAGACGGCAGTTTTGCCATACTTACAGAGTTGTCTGTCGGAGATAATAATGTATTGGCTACCCTATCGGTAGGCAAAGGTAATGATGTAGATTTCAATATAGTAAGTTCTGTTTACGGCAAATACAACAAGAATATTGTGGGCTGGATAAATAAGGATAAAACGCTCTATGTGAACAAAGAAAAAGCTCTCGATTATCTACGCATTTCCGCTCCAATTGCGGAGGCACAAGATAAAAGAGAACTTAATCTGTCTGCGAGTGCAGAAAAAACTCTTGCTTGGCAAGCTGCTCTCGCTCCCATTGCGAGTGCCACACTCAAACAAGAACTTATTACGGCTACAAAGGTAATAGAAAATTTTGAGAATCCGCCAATAAATGAGAAAAAAGTTATCGACGATACCACAAATGATATGGTGCGGTACTCGATAAAAGCCTCCGAACGACTCGACAAGGAAGATGAAGTGATGGGAGAAAGGGCGGCAGAGATATACAAGGCGAGGGTGAAGATGGGAAAGCAAATGAACCAAAGCAACCCCAATCTAATGCCAAACAAAAAGATATTCGATGAGATAAACAGAAAGACAGAGAATAGTCGGACTAAGACAGCTGAGCACGCTGCCGATTGTTATTTGCCAATGAAGCACTTTATTGAAACACTTAACAAGCACGGCTACAATATAGCGGACTACAACAATTGGTATATGAATGTATTCAGCCTTGCGAGTAAGAATGAGGCGGAATATGAGAAGTACCAAGCCGAGAGAAGTGTGCCATTGCAGCGGGCGGCAAAGGCTGCTATGGACAGCGGTAATATATCGTATAGAGAGCTGGAAAACTACCTGATATTGAAGCACGGGCAAGAGCGTAACAAATACTACAAGGAGAGAGACGAGAAGCTCGGTGTAAAACCGATGAAGGACTATTCGGGAACAGAGGCGGTGATGTTTGAGGAGTTTTGCAAACGCACTGGTATAGAGGTTAAGACCATAGAAGAGGATATACCTAAACTTGTAGACGGAGACCCCAATATGATAAGATATGACAATGGCAAGAGTGAATTTAGCAAGGACGGTAAAAAGATACCCGATTTCGAGGTAAACAAGAGGTTTGAGTTGTGGAGAAAGCAACATACGCCCGAAGAAATAATCAAAGACTACGAGGAGAAGATAGGCAAAGAAAAGGTAGAAGACCTATGGACTAAGATACGAAAAGCTACACAGTTTACGCTCGACTGCCAGAAAGAGGGTGGACTTACGAGTGAAGAGATGTATCAAAAAGCAAGTGGAATGTGGGAGTACTTTGTGCCTTTGCGTGGTTTCGATATGGGAACAGCACAGGACGAGTACGATTACGACCTTAATGGTATCACACTATTTACCGATTTCAGAGTGGAGCAGACACTTGGACGTACTCGGAGGAGTGTATCGCCATTGGCGTGGACGGAGCAGATGGCACATATAACGATACAGCAGAAAAACAAGAACTTGCTAAACCAAAGTTTGAGACGACTTGCGTCTGTAAGTACGGCGAGAAAGGACAATATAATGTTTCTGAGCAAACAATATAAAGCCCCCGACGTAATAGAGAACGGCAAGGTAGTGAGAGAAGGGTCGTTGATAAATCCACCTGCATATACGGGCAATCCGACAGAAGATAGTGCTGCATTTGAGCGATGGGAAACTTCGATGAAAGAAGGAGTAAAGAATGGCACAGTAGAGGTGGTAGAGCACAGCAATGTAAACTTCGGAATGATAGTATCTGCCGACAAAGTGAAGCAACACGTGGTGAGAGTATATGAAGGAGGACGACCGGTAGATATAATATTTAATACTTCACCGTCTGTGCCGAGAGCTATAAACGGACTAAACAACAAGACGGTCGTACTCAATGATTGGTTTTCCAGACAAGTAAAAGCAGGTACTCGTCTGATTGCTCAGACAATGACGACGTATAATCCTGCATTTGTGGGTAAGAACCTTATAAGAGACTATCTGTTTGCCAACACAATGCTGATGGGCAAAGAAGATAGGACTTATAGAGCCAACTTCAATAAGAATATAGTAAAAGCACACTCTGTAATGTTCGATTACGTAAAAGGTAAGAGTTTGCTTGGCTGGGCAGCCGGTGATAAAGGAAGCGTAAGGGATAACGAATATGGCAGGTTGCTGACAGAGTTTGTGATGAATGGCGGCAAGACGGGCTTTTCGCAGATGTTTAAGTTCGAGAAGATGAGTAGTGACTTCAAGAAACAGACTGAGCGAGGCGACAAGACAATACACTACGGAATAAACGACTACATTCATTTTATCGAGGCTATGAACGACTATGCGGAGAATATAACGAGATTCGCGGCGTATTGTGCAAGCAGACAGGCGGGAAGGTCGATAGAGAGAAGCATTAGCGACGCAAAGGAACTGACAATAAACTTCAACCGCAAAGGTATAGACGGCGGAGTGTGGGGAGAGATAAGGAGCTTATGTGCTTTTAGCAATGCGAGCATACAGGCGTTGGTGGTGTTTAGCAGAGGGGTAAGAGCAAATCCCAAACGTCTGAGTGCTATAATATCGAGTTATGTAGCAATGCCGATTGCGATGGCAATAGTAGCAAGTTTAGTAGGCGGAGACGACTATTTCAAATTGTCTAAATACGATAGGCAAAACAACATTTGCATACCTATGTTTGGCGGAGGTTTTATAAAAATCCCACTGCCTCAGGAGCTAAGGGTATTTTGGAAACTTGGCGACGAGATAGCGTTATGTATTTACAGGAATGAACCGCCAGAGGTAGCGGCTCAGGAGGTGTTTATGGGGGCACTTGACTTGCTGCCGAGTTTTGCGGCAGGGGCAACATCGATAAGCGATGTGTTGGATGAAAAGATAGGGGCAGGCGAATTGCTTTTGGCACATCAACCGATAACCATCCTTCAACCTATAACGCAAGTAATGGCAAACAGAAACTTCCTTAACTATCGTATATACGATGATAATAAATGGGGCGGCAGACGTAAAGAGTTGCCCGAATATCGTAAGGCACTGCGTAACAAAGGAGGAGAGACTTATTCGCCTAACTTTGCGGTGAAGCTTAGTGAGGGCATTAGCAGATTGACGGGAGGCTCAGATTTGAAGCGAGGAGTAGTAGAGGTAAACCCCGACGCGATAAACCATTTGATGAGGGGATATTTCGGAGGATTATATAGTAGTGCGGTAGCTGCTATAAATATGGGCGACAAAGGAGCACAGTCGATAGCGGCAGGCGAATGGAGATTGAAATCTACCGATAGTCCGACGATGAAAGCCTTCTATGTATCGCCGAGTAACCTCAGATATACCGACGATATACTGAATGCTCAATATATGGACGTACTGAAAGAGGCGAAGAAACACGCAGATGTGTATGCCAACTATTTAAAGGAGGGCGAAGTCGATAGGTTCGAAGAAGAGACCAAGATGACCGAAGACGAGGCACTTGATTGGCGGTATTTGGTGAAAGGCATAGACAAAGAGGTGCAGAAGCTACGTAATGAGATAGCAACAGCGGAGACCACCAAAGAGCGAGACGAAGCACTGAGGCAACTTGAAGCATTACAGAGAGAGGCAATAGAGATAGCGGCAAAGTTGAAGAAATAATTTTGCCGTATTAGATATTTGTCGTACCTTTGCAGACCTGATTTGTCACAGTCTTTATATGTCGCATAACAGCCCCTTATGGAATAAATCGGAAATGCTTGAGAAAGTAGCTAATTTGTTGCACGACAAAGGTTATTATCTTGCAGTTGCTCACGCGGCATATTATAGCTGTTTCCAAGTGATGAAATGTATCTGGCTATATTCTATGGGTGAATCAGATAAAACACTCGCTTCGAATACAAGCCAATCTAAAAAGGGCTCACACGAATATTTGCTTAATGAAGTAGTAAATTATATTGAATCAAAGGAAGGAGATAATCGTTACCTAAGAAACCAAATTATGCAACTCAAAAAACTGCGTACCGATGCTGATTATAAAGACATAACTATTGACTATGTAAAAAGCAAACGGGCTATTGACCTGTCGCAAAAGTTATTAATCATTCTAAGGAGATACTGAATATGGACTCAAAGAAATTTATAAAAGATGAACTAACTGCCTTTATCGAACGTTTTTCGAAAACGCGAGTTCGATACGAATATGACCCAAACGCACTGGTGCATATAGTAGAGGTGCTGCCTAATGAAGTTTATAGTTTAGATAGAGATTATATCGAATGGGAGGACGATTGTTACAATCGTTTTGTCGCTCAGTTTCCGACCGAGAACATCTGTTTCGTTTCGGATGACGCAATAATAGAGATAACAGCTCCCGACCTCGTGTTGGAGGGAACGAAATATGTACAGGACTGTTCGTATCAAAATTACGATGGCGGCTTTTCCATACAAGTATCTTATGGGAAGATGCCATTCGAAAACGTTACATTTTCGGAATGTAAACTAGATAACAGTATGAGTCAATCTTATATACCAAATACATATTTTGAAAGTGGTATTTTAAATGCAGCGTAATATGGACAAAAAAAACAAAATGGAGTCGGGATTTCAAATAAATCAATTGCTTTTACTTGAAAGTAATTTCAAGCGATTAAACAAGGTGCAATTCGAGGGAGATATTCCCGAATTGAAAATTGATATAAATACCGAAGTAGGAGTACAAGGTAAAGTCATATCCGTTGAAGAGACTGTAACTATAACCCAAAAATATAATGATATAGAGCAATTCTCTTTTTCGGTAAAGATGGCAGGTCTTTTTGAATGTATCGGCGATAGCTCGCTGACAGATTATGACGATTTCGGTAGAGTCAATGGAGCTGCTATCATTTTCCCTTATATTAGAGAGCACATAACAAACCTTTCGTTAAAAGCGGGATTGAATCCTATCGTTTTGCCTCCTGTGAATTTTACGGGCAATCGGAGAAAATAAGCGGTACTACTTTACCGCTACGCTTTACGTCGTTAGGCAGATAAGCCACACATTGTAAATTGCCTTCAAAAAGTTGTATACCCTTGCTTAAAAAGTGAGGGTATTTTTATTGGTCGATGTGCGTATGTTAATGAGAGTATATATCTTGCACATCTCTTTGCGGAGATGTATTCGGGTTCGTACATAAACCCATCTATATATGCTTGCTCTATGATTTTGTCTAACTTGTAACGTACTCTTATAAGCCTTCTGCGGTGGGCGTATCGCAATTCGTACCATAGGTTGATACCTGCGTGTTTGTATAGAGAACAGATATATGCAGCCAAGACTATACCCTGCATTATATCCGAAAGACTCGGGTCGATATATGGTGCAGATTTCGGGTTTTGCAACCTTTGGGCAGCATATTGTTTGACAGTACGCAGAGTGTATGCTCTTCTGCGATAAGCTTTAATTTTAAAAGAAAGTGGCTTCATTTCTATAGTCAGTATTTTCGTTATTATTATTTGTATGATTGTCTATTAGTATAACTGCGGGCATTTTATTATAAACTATATCCATACCGATACATCGAGTTATGACACGGTCGTCTCTATTGCCCTCGATAGCTTCATAAGTTCCTTTTACGGTGTGTTCGTATGTTCCCATTTCGTTGACTGCTTCGAGACAAGGCTCGTAGTACATATCTTCGCGTAATACCTTCTGGAAAAATGTGATAAATGCGAGTTTTGAAGTGTGGTTAGTGTGGTATCCATATTTAGGACGTATGCCTCGACGCACTTGGTCTATTGGAGTATGTGTGTATATATTGCTATAAATAGGTACAATAGTTTCCAAAATAAACTGTGAGTAGTCGGTGGCACGAGGTACGATAGAGTTTTTCTCCACTACTAAAAGAGCATTGCGATAAAACTTGGCTATCTGGACAGCTTTCCACACAATAATATCTTTTGGCAAGTGTCCCGACCACTCGGCTACAACTTCGGGTATGCCTCCCTCTAACATATAGTACCGGTCGATGACACAGATGATAGAATTGTCTGCCCCTTCGGAGAGACCGACACCTATATCTACAATAACCGCATATCTGTTAGAGACGGGCTCTTCGGAAGGTAGAGTCCACACTTTAAGATTTCCATCTGGTGATGGGACGAACTGCAATCCGTCGAGTGCCTCACGTCCGTCGATGGCGTCGCCTACAATCTCGCCTGTGGTGGCAGGCGTGCGACAGCCTTGACGAAGACGTTCTACATCTTTAATATCGAAGACAAGACGACCCGACGACTGAAACGCCTCTACATCGTCGGAAGGGAAATCGGATATAAACCGCCATTCGTCTTGTTGCTCTTTTGCCTTCTCTCTGTACCAAGCGATAGCCTCCAAAGTAGCCCCAAGAGAAAAGATGTATTTTTCTTTTTTGGAGAGAGAGGCAATGAACGTCTTGTAGTCAGGTATCTTAACAGAATAAATATCGATATCGAACCAAGCGATGAATATAGCTTTGAAGTTTGATTGTTGCTTTTTTGCTCGTATATACTCGCGATGGAAAAAGTTGCCCGTGCCGTTTGGAGTGCTTTCGTATACGATAAGAGTATTCGGCAACAGAGGTACGGAGTTTGATATTGAGTTGGTGAGAGCCTCAGGTGTACGCTGCGGAGTACTTTCGTAATAGGCTACTTCGGAGAAGTGAGCTATATTGATGTTTTCGGAGCGTATACCATCTGGCTTGACCGACGAGCCAATAGATATACGGTAATCACGTTCGTGCAAGTACCGTGTCTTTTGTGAGCCCTGATATGGAGTGAGCTCCAAAGGAGCGGTTGCCCCCATAAAGAGATATGGGTAACGAGCGACAGCATTGACAAACATACCACGTATAAGGCGAGCCGCATTCTCGACGTGAGCTACTACAACAGAATTGTACTTAACAAACAGGACATTCTGAAACCACCCGCATATAGCGGAGTAGAAGGTAGAACATCCCCACTGCCGACACTTACAAACGATGTGTCGTATCGGTCTGTCGTTGTACATATCGTCGTATATTTCGGCAAGTACCTTACGTTGTCCTCGATTGAGAACGAGAGGTGCGAATGTACCCGCCGTGCCGTCTTGTAGAGACTTCTCGGAGAGCTTTATTTCTATGTTCCAACAGGTAGCACTCCAATACTCAAAGTCGTATTTGAATCTTATAGAGTTAAATATATATACGAGACGTGTAATGTCGTTTATATTTTGTGTTTCTATATTGTTGTTTAGAAAAGAAGTAAAAGCTCCCGCTTTTATGATAGCTTTTATTAATGGCTCTTCGAGCATAGTATCGGGCAAGTATATATCTTGTCCGTCGTAATAGTCTGCGATATTGACCTTAGAGCGTGGACAAGCGACGCACCCAAGACCTGTGATTTGGTCGTATGGAGCATTGATAGCTGCAAGGCGGCGTTTGTTTTCGGCAATGTACTGCTCGGCGGTCATATAGAAGATGTGTTAGGCGATATACTTTTCGATATTTTCGACAGATGTATTGAGTGTATCGAGCTCAGCGAGGTATGCCTCTTTGAGCGAAGGCAAGAAATTAACACTTACTTGCGGATTGAGTATAGCCAGATTATGGAAAAGGTTCGCCAGATTCAATCTGAAGTCGTCTACTTTGGCGGCAGTTTCTGTAAGAGTATCGATAATCTTGAGAGAATCGATACAGAGTTGCTGTTTGTTTTTTTGCTCGGCGAGCATAGTTTTAAGTTCTTCGTTGTGTTTGGTTGCTTTATTCATACGAAAAAAAATTATTGATTGTTTATGATTGACTTAAATGTGCGAAGAGTAATAAAAAACTCAGGTGCTGGGTGCATAACTATCTTCGAGAACAACTCTGCTTTCGATATGGTAGGGAACTCCTTTATGAGTGTATCGTGTGTGGAAACGAGAGCTATTTGCAGCCGTTTCTTTTCTTGTAGTCGGGGATAGACACGACGGAAGTATGCGTAGATAAGTCGTTCTGCTTGTTTTTCGGAGATGTAAAATCTCGGAGCAGGTACTTGTCTGATAGAGTACCTACCGATACAGGAAGGTATTGTTTGCCGAATAGCGATGTTTCTTTCTTGTGTTAAAGTCATACACAAAGGGGTATTGGTTAATTACGACTATAACACAGGTATCGGCTGTGAATATGCAAAGGTAACAAAAAAAGATACGCAAAACGCCCAAACACGATACGGAAAACGCCCAAAATAATAAGCAGTACGGAAAACGCCCAAAGATAGAGGCGAATGTTGTTATTTTCGCACAACATACTTAATAATAAAAAGATATGAAAGTAGATGACAAAGAAGGTATGGTAGTGGAGCAGCAGACTACTACTGTGGCAACGCCGAACAGGGATAAGTTGCTGAAAGGTCTGCAGAAGCGAGGCAGTAAGCTTGCCGACGATGCCGACTATGAGGCAATTATCGGAGAGGCAATGCCAAGATACAAGGAGTTGGAGAATGGTCATAGAGCGATGTCTGAAGACAACGCTATGATACTCGACGCTATAGCAAGTAATCCCGAAGCGGGTAAACTGCTTGACGAGTTGCTTGGAGTAGACAAAGACGGTAACTCGAAATTTGTAGACGAGGTAAAAAAGAGAGCCGAGCGTATTGCAGGCGACAAGAAGGTAGCAGACGATATGGTGGCTAACCTTAATGTGTCGTTCGACAATATGGAAGAGGCACTGACGGAACTCGAGGCTACCGAAGAAGAGAAGGCTGCGGTAATAGACCTTATCAATAATCTGATATCGGGAAATATCTCGAAGCAGATGATAAGAGACTATGTGCAAGGTTTACGCCACGACGACGATGTGGACGACGCTAAGGTAGCGGGCTTGGTAGAAGGGAAAAATTCGGTGATAGACAAGAGTAAGCTCGAGCTGCGAGAAGGCGACGATTTGCCGAAACCGAAGAATAGCGGCACACCGAAGCCAGAGCCGAAGCCAGAGGGTGATGGGTTGCCTCTGGGTACAAGAATAAACCCCGCTAACTATATGCGGAAAATAAGCTAAAGAGAGAGATTTTTATTATTACAAATAAATAACAATAGAGAGATGAGTAAGAAAATTCAGTGGGTTTTTGGGCTGCTGTTTGTAGCGGTAGCAGTGTTGGGGGCGTTTGGAGTGATAGACTTCGGTACGCTTTTTGGAGCGTCGACAGGTGTGGGTATGGCTTTTGCCGCAGTAGCAACACCCGGTATCGACGGAGCAGGTAAGCATTTGAGTGGAGAGGGAAATGGTCTGAGTTTGGAGAATGCAAATATGTTTTCTCCTGAGATGATTTCTCACGAGTACGACCGCAAGGTAGTAATGATGGGTTTGGGAGGCGTGCCCGTAAATACATTTATGCGACATTTACCTCACAAGCGAATAAATAGTATGGAGTTCGGATACTTTTCTGTGGACTTACGACAGGTGAAGGCAGTAACGACAGGTACGGCAGTAGCGGCAGGCGGGGTACAGCAGAACGTAGAGGTAGGGGCATTGCATTCTATCTTCGACATCAGCGACCAAATCTATATTGAGGGTGTAAACGGACACAAGAAGGGCGAAGCTACGCCTACTGTTGACTTGCCGTATAACGCAATCGTCATCGGCAAGACTACTGACCCTACCCCGAAGTTGATAATACAGCCTATCAATGGCAAACCTATAGTAGGCAACGAGGGCAACACAGAGGGACTTGCGATACCGACAGGAACAAACATCTATCGTATCACAAACCTTGTGGACGAGGCTCAAAACTACAATGGTGATACTACTGCATATCCTCTGCCAACAACTCAGTTTATGCAGATATTTATGACAACTATCTCGGAGACCGAACTGTCGCAGAGCGAGAAAAAAGAGATAGACTGGGGCAAGGTGCAGATGAACCAACTGGCGATGCACGAGATGATGAGAGACGAAGAGGCAGCTACGTTCTTTGGTATCAAGAACTACACAAAACAGTTGCAACCGAAAACGAGATGGGTGTACACCTTCGACGGATTCGAGGCTCAGGCATTGAAGGGGGGCTCGCCTGTAATAACAAAATCAAAGGCGGCATTGCTTGCTAACAATGGCGAAGCCGAGCTTGTGGATTTGCTCGAGAAAGTTTTTGTGGGCAACAGCGGCAGCAATGAGAGATATATGTTTGCGGGCTCGGGCGTAATATCGACCCTATCGAAAATCAAGTTGTCGGACAAACGCCCTGTGTTGAGAAACGAGGGTACTTATGCACAGTTTGGTGTAACCTTCACGAAAATGTCGAGCAACTTTGGTACTTTGTATATCTATCTCCATCCTACGATGGATGTTTACGGACGTAAAGACACTGCTTTTATCGTAGACTTGTCGTATGCTGACAAGATGATACGTGAGCCGTTGCGTTCGGACGACATCGATGTATCGGAATTCAGGGGCGACAAGAAACGAGTATTGGAAACATTTGCTCCGGTATTCAAGTATCCGAAGTCGCACGCAATCTTCAAATTGACTGCATAAGTATTTTGTATTTTAATCGAGAGAGGGCTATGCTCTATGGTGTAGCCCTTTTTAAAAAGGAGAAAAAACAGGTATGGTAAGAAAATATTATAGCGGCTATTTGAACTATTGTTTCACGACTTTCTACAAAGACAAGAAATTTGTTTTTGATTTTGTTCCGTTGGAAGGCTATACTCGTGGAATACTCTACCTTAATAGAGAGGAAGATATGGAAGCACTCGAGGCGAGCGAAGAATTCAAAACGGGGATTATTACTTTGGCAGAGGTTTTAGGAGAAAACGAAAGCGACCAGCAAGACGATGGTAATCCTCAAAAGAAACAAAAGAAACAAGAGGAGCAAGAGGAAGGAGGTAAAGGAGAAGTAGTGGTTTTCGATGAAGTAACCAAGCTACAAGAGGCGAAGCGTATACTGTCGGGAGAACCGTATAACGTATCGGTTTCGAACTTTATGAACAAGGAGACAATCCTGCAAAAAGCACAAGAGGTGGGCGTATCGTTCCCGAACCTTCAATAAGAGAGCAATATGACGAGGTCGGACATCATAAAGAAGGTGAAGGTAAAGCTTGAAGAGTTCTCGAATTTCGAGAACCAATCTTATGTATTGCCTGCCAACGATATGATGAAGCCTATCGATAGTTATATTGAAGAGACTATGGACGAAGCGACCAGAGAGGTATTGCATATATTGCCTCTTTGGTTTGTTTCATCTATGGGAAGAGATGGAGCTGCCCCCGTAACAATAGTGGCAGACGGGTACGGCACGCACGCCGAGATGAATTTGCCACAAGACTTTTTGAGGCTTGTGGCGGTAAAGCTCAAATCGTGGAGACGAGAGGTGAACGACGGACTAAACCTAATATCGCATACTCACCCAAGATATAAAGAGCAACAGAACCCTGCAACGAGGGGACGAATAGACAAACCTGTCGGAGTATTTACGGGTAATAAAATAGAATTGTATAGTGCCGCCGATGCCACAGATGTATTGGAGTACTTCATATATATACCTACTTTGAAAGCTGAACAAGTAGAAGACCACATTATAGAATATGTAATACTCAATACTGCGGCGAAGGTAATGGGTATTTATGGTAAAATAGACGGAATGAAGCTACTGCAAGAGCAGTTGGCTCAGAGCATAAAAATGATTGCAAGGTAATATGTCGAAGGTAAAACTAAACAAGAGGAATTATAAGATGTTCGCTAAATCGAATATCTTGAATGCTGCAAGCCCTGCACGCTCTACCTTGTATATCGGTTATGAGAAGAAAAATGAATATGTAGAGTTGCTGAATAGTTGTGCTCAGCTATATAACAACTTTCAAGAATTTAGAGATATGCGAGCAAGAGCTGTGCGATATCTTTTTGGCGACCAATGGGGAGACCCGATAGTAGACCCAGAGACAGGCAAAACCGTACGAGAAGATACCTATATAAGACGACAGGGGCTAATACCTTTGAAAACCAACGTTATGAGAAAGTTGGTTAATAGTGTTTTGGGGCTATATGCCAATAGTCAGAGCGAGCCGATAGTGGTAGCCAGAGATAGAGACGAGGCAAAAGCGAGCGAAATGATGACGGTAATGTTGCAGTATGTATGCGACATTAATTCATTCAAAGAGATAGACCGCAGAGGTCTTGAAGAGGCTCTTATAAGTGCTGTCTATGTGAGCAACGACCAATATATATGGGACAATGAAAGGGGCAGGTTCGATGTATATATGTCGAACGAGAACCCAAATAATGTGTTTTTCAATTCGTCGATGCTCGATGTGCGTATGAGAGATATTGACTTGATAGGAGTACTTCGGGACTATTCTTTTGACGAGCTAAAAAGCACCTTTGCGAGAAACAAAGAACAAGAGAAATATCTGTCGGAATGTTATAGGAATATACTACAATATGCTGACTACCGACAATACAAAGAGTTTTTCGACAACAAGACGTTGAGGTCAAAAAACTTCTATATGCCACAAGAACCCAACCAATGCAGGGTAATAGAGGTGTGGAAGTTGGAGACTAAGGAGCGTCTGAGAGTACACGACACTTTGACGGGCGAGCTGTATAAGGCGGAATTGTCGGAGAAGTCGAGATTTGACAAAATAAACGAAGAGCGAATAGATGAGCTTGTGGAGCTCGGAGGTGTAGCCGAAGAAGCGTTACTGATAGAGTATGAAGAATATTTTGATAGATATTGGTACTACCGGTATCTTACGCCTGACGGTACTTGTCTGAAAGAAGGCGAGACCCCATTTGCTCACAAGAGCCACCCATTTGTGATAACGGCGTATCCACTTATAGACGGTGAAATACACTCTAAGGTGTATGATGTGATAGACCAACAGAGGTATATCAATAGATATATTACGCAGAGAGATATTATCAACGGCGTATCGATGAAGGGGCTCGTGGTATACGACAAACAGGCAGCTGATAATGCGGGCACTAAACAGAACCAAATAGACAGAGCGATAGCTAAGCCCGGAGCAAGCATAGCAATGGATATGTCGAGAGGGCTACCCATACAACAGATAACGTCGAACACCAATGCGGGCGGCGATATGGCAATGGTGAATATGATGTTGGAGATGGTGAGCCAGATATTTGGTAGTAGTGCGGCTATGCGAGGAGAGAAGGCACAGCCGGGCACACCCGCAAGTCTGTACGCTCAGGAGGCGGAGAATAGCAACAACAATATATCGGATTTGATAGCGTGGTATAATAGTGCCAATAGTCGCAGATTTGTGAAGATATTGAAGCTTATACAACAGTATTATACAGAGCCGATGTATATCAATATAGCGGGTAAGAATTACAGCGAAGAGGCAAAATCTTTTGACCCGACAAAAATACAAAACATCGACTTCGATGTAACTGTTAGTAGGGGACAGAACAGTCTTGCTTACAGAATGGAGAGCGAAAATATGTTGCAGTTCCTTGTGCAATCGGGACTACTGCAAAATATCGATATGGCGATATTCTACGCTGAGAATAGTCAGGCACAGTTTAGCCAACAACTTGCAGAGAAACTAAAACAATACAAAGAGACAATGCAACAGGCGGCAGAGGCACAACAGCAAGCTATGGCTATGGCACAACAAGGCGGACAGCCCGATATGCAAGAGCAAATGCAAGAGGCAGGACTTAATGTGGGAGTACCACAAGAGGAGGTAGGGCAATGAGTAATAAAGTGGATAGTGTTAAGGCGATGGTGCATTTTTGGTATAAGACGAAAGATATATTCGACGAGGTATATAACAGAACATCGTGGATAGGCAAACATCGTCTTGACGGAGAAGGCAACAATATGATAGAGCCTATCAGTTTTAGTAAGGACGAAGCACATACTCTATACAAGCCGTTTCTGAAAGGTGCGGCAAGTGAGGTGTATATGGCGATAAGCTCGCATAATAACGATTTACCTCGAGACTATAGAACGTATGCAGTAGATAGCAATACTGACATCAACGATATAACCGATAGTAAAGATAGTGTATACTTTGCAATACAGAGCGACGGAGGCGACTTGCATTTGATGGAAGCCGTAGATACTGCTATATATGAAGCTATCATCAATTATATAATATGGAAGTGGCTGTTGATAAGCAATACCCCAGAAGCTCAAAAGGTGTATTTTCCTTTGTACAAAGATGCAATGGGGCAGATAAAAGACGGAGTGCGTAAGTTGGCGTGCTTTGCGATAGGACGAGTAACAAGACATATATATTAAAAATAAATTACGAATATGTTAGAAATCAAGAAACTTGGGGAGAAGACGATACGTATAGCGGACACGGCGACAGGACGGAGCTATATGGGTAGTGCGACGTATAAGGTGAGCAGCGTGGGCGGAGATACGGTGTGCCTGCAATCAATATACGAGGACAACGAGCCTGTGTTTGTGGCACGGGTGGTAGATATTACGATAGACGGAGTCGCACAGACTGACGTAAATGCGTGTATGGTAGCTCTCAACGCTTTCATCGGGTCTTTTGAGAGGGCAGTTGCCGGCGGCGGCAGCGTAAGTCCCGTTTTTGGGGATTGGATAGTAAGGGTTAAGACCTCTACGACACCAATCGAACTGACAGAAGCACAGGCGGATGAGTTTAGTAGATTGTTGAGTGTATTTACTCCGTGTAGATACTTGTTTAGTGGAAGTAAGCTATCGGGGCGAGTGGTGCTAAAAGTGGAGAAACTTATGGCAGAAGCTCCTTATATGTTTTCTTACAGCCAAATAGAGACTTTGGAGTTCCCTGAACTGACAGAAATACATCCTAACGGTAGCTTGTCTTTTGCGGCGATAAACTGCAAGAGGCTGAAAGAGATAGCTTTCCCGAAGCTATCAAAAATTCCTAACGGCACTCTATGGAGTACTTTTTCGGGCAGCCCTATTCTTACGAAAGCAACAGTACACTCTGCTCTTATTACGGTAGGGGGAGGCTCTGTGGGATTGTTGCATAGTGCTCCGAACATAACAGACCTTACTATCACGACGAAGATAACGGCAGGCTCGGAACTGCGACAACAGAAAAATCTATCGTCTGCGTCGGTATTGCACGTATTGCAGCAGCTTGATACGGCTACGACAGGGAAGTATATTCAGTTTGGCGATATTAAGATAGCGGCGACTGACCCACTGAAAGCACAGATACAGGCGGCAATAGACGCACGGACAAATTGGACAATTACGGGTATAACATTGTTGTAGGACAAGACTATGAAGAAGCAAAATCAGGGACAATGTGAGCCGCCAAAGTGGTACGGAGCACCAACACCAGAGCGGATAAGGCTCGAAGAAGTGGCAGGCAAGTGGTGGTATTGTGCCGTATTGGGCATATACGCACACAACGGCTATCTTGCTACTTGTGAGTGTTCGACGGGTTGGGTGCTTGTACCGAACGCCGTAAAAGAGGCGGACGAGGCTCGAAAACTGAAAGAAATGGAAGACAAATACAATATAAAAGAAGACGAATATGGTGGAGTTTTTTAAAGGAGTGGTAACGGCAGTGGTAGCGTGGATATTGGCGGTTTATACGTCGTATACGGACGCTTTTCTGACGCTATTTGTGGGTTTTACGCTGAACATATTGCTCGGCGTTGGTGCAGATGTAAACATTAACAAGAAAGCGTTTAGTTTGCGTAAGGCGACGGACGCATTGCTTTTGTTATTGTTTTATTTTATGTTGATAATCTTTATTCACGTGGCACTCGGTAGGCGTTATGTGGACTTGGCAAATACGATGATAACGTGGCTGACGTACATTGTAGGGTATTTCTATCTCACCAATATCTTTCGGAATGCAAAGATACTGTTTCCAACGTCGAAAAGTATCAAGTTTATATACGCATTCCTAAGTACCGAAGTAATGTATAAACTGAAAGCGTATCTTGGCTTTCATAAGTATAAGAACAATAACAATAACGATATAGGAGAGGGATTACAATGAAGCCGGATACAAACATTAGCGAACATATCACCTACACAGAAGCAACAGTAAGCAACAAAGCAAAGCAGCTCGGCATATCGAACACGCCGAATGAAAAGGAGCTACGGGCGATGAAGCTACTTGCGGAAAAGGTGTTTGAGCCATTACGGAAGTGGTACGGGAAGCCGATACAGGTAACAAGTTTCTTTCGGTCGGCGAAGATAAACAAGGCTATCGGGGGAAGTGCTACGAGCCAACATTCACTTGGGCAAGCTATCGATATAGACACGACGAGCGACAACAGGAAGCTGTTCGACTATATCAAGGACAATCTTGTATTTGACCAACTAATATGGGAGTATGGCAACGATAGTGCTCCTGATTGGGTGCACGTAAGTTACTCGGAAGTACGCAATAGAAAGCAGGTATTGAGAGCGACGAAAAGCGGCTACATAACAGCCTATTTGCCGTATGAGTATGCAAGAAGATAGAACTAATCAAAAAAGGAGAGACAAAGCAATGAAACATAATTTTTTAGTATTCCATAATTTACTGATTTTTATTTTGGTTTCGGTCGCAGTAGGATGTACGCCCATAAAGCGTACAGCCTCGACTGAGACTAAGGAGAAAGCGGACTACTCGGAGATAACCAATGAGTTGAAGACGCAACGGACACAGCTCGACAAGGTAACGGAGACAATGAGCAAGACGAAAGAGCAGATAGCCGAATGGCTCAATGAAAATATCGACTATGAGGAACAGAAATACGATAGTCTTGGCAGACTAATAAGTACGATAAAGCAGACTACAAGCCGCAATGGAGGAACTACGACAGTGAAGCAAGGCGATACATACGTATACGAAGGTGTAACGGTGCAACAGGTAGATAGCATAGTATCGGAGCAGATGAAGCGGTTGAGGTCGGAATTGACGGCAAAGAATATGGAAAAGAAAGATAGCAGGAGTTTATTAAGTGGGGCTATTGTGTCAATAAAGTATATTCTTATACTATTGGCATTAGTTTTTGTATCATACAAAATATGGGTGTCGTACGGCGAGCCTAACCTTTGGCGAATGTTCGTTGAGTGGTTGCGAAGATTGTTTAGGAGGAGATAAGGAAATGAAAGAAGGCAGGTCGGTAAACATAGAGCTGAGAGGCATATCAAGGAATGGTAGTGCCGGAATGCAGACAGACGGATGTATGGATGAAATCATCAATCTGCGGCAGGAGGCTGGTACGTTACGACCTGTTGGAGCTTATGCGAGTTTGGAAAAATACATAGATGTGTCGGGCTACGATAAGGTATTTGTTCACACTACAGCGATATGGAAGAATTATCTTGGAGTGCGAGGGCAAGAAGATAGTTATAGACTTGAATATTTTGCTACAGGCAGAGATAATGCCATATTTCCAATAGTGCCACAGAATATAGGAGATTGCGGTAGCAAGGATGTAGAGTTTAACCAAGTGGGTAATATCGCAATATTATGTGGTGAAAATACGTACTTCTGCTTAAGGTATGATTTTAAGAAAAGGAGATATATCCGCATAAGTAACGACTTCAACGGGCAAGCTGAAGATACAATATTGCCGCCTAATTTGGATATACGGTTCAGGGTAGACCTTAATACATATACGCCGACGTATAGCAGCAAAGAAATTCCTGAGCCGATAATAACAGTATGCCAGACAGGCAAAGACTCTCGAAACTCATCGGATGATGAGCGTATAAGGTGCAGTAAGTTGACAATGCAGCGGATACTGAAAAAAGAGCGTGAACTTGGGCGTTTGAAAGGTTTTTTTAAATTAATATATGCATACGAACTATTTGACGGCAGCTATATATTGCAAAGCCAGCCTATACTAATGCCACAGGCTAACGACAGTTCAGTCCGTTGGCGAGATAAAGTTCACGAGACTTATAGTTATCTGACCGCTCGGAAGGTTTGGTATAAGAGTTTTTTGTATGGGTTGAGAGCCGCCGAGAATGATGTTCGTATATGGAACTACAACGCTCAGGGTTGGACGGAGCATTACGAGGGAGACAATAATATATACTATCGTCCTGTAGCCCCTTCAAGAGGCGTACCTTATTCGTTGTCGAGTGTCATTGATGACACTGAATATACACACAATCTATTTTGTAGTATATTTTTAGATAAAGAGCAACAAAGGAAGAATATGGAGCGTCATACGCATCTATGCGTAAGCTACTCGAATAGACTTCAATATAAGATAGCGAATGGCATATCGTCGGAATATAAAGATATATTCAAAGGAGTATCTGTATTTATTACCCGAGAGGTGTATGGGTATGATACAGGTAGTGAACCTGATTATATGTATGAATACAAATACAAAGGCGAGTATCGCTTCGAGAGTTATACATTCAAACCTAAGACAGATGCAGAGATAATAAAGGAGCTGGAAGAGAATGGGATATACTATAAGGTGGCGAGCATAGAGTTTGACAAGCTGCAATCGCCAACAAAAGAGTGGGTTGATATCGATTTGAAGAGCAATAAGGTATTGGCTAACTTGGAGGCACAAGATAGATTGCGAGTATCGGAAGACGAACGGAAGAGTTATATGCCTAAGACATCGTTTACTTATAATGGTAGGCTGCATATAGCCGACTATCGTAACATTGCATTCAGGGGCTTTCCTATAAATTACTTTTACAACGAAGAGGGTAGAGGACAGTTCGAGACAAAAATCAATACTATATGGAGACATAAGGTAGGTAATGATGTGCGAGAAGAGTGGAGAGAGGGCAACTATCCTATGATAAGTGTAGAGGTAGATTTGGAGACAAAAACAGACGATATCAAGGTGGTAAGATATGAGAAAGTACCTATGATAAGTCGTGGTTTAATCTCTACACATAATTTTTTGAATGATATATCTATACACTTGGGCATAATAAACGTAAATACCGGTGTAAATACATATTCTCTCAATCCTATTATATCGTATCCAGATAGCAGGGCAAAAAAGATAACTATCACTATACAGGAACATAGAGACGGGCATAATTATCTGAATAGACTCGAACTACCATTGAAGGAAGATAGTATGAATAACTATGCATACTACATATCGCCAGACCTAAAACCGATAGACATATCGGTAACTGTTGGAACAACTACTCCTATGAGTTTGCCCAAGAGTAATTTCGGAACGGATATCGAGCGTAATATGCTCAAGGTTAGCCAAACAGATAACCCACTATACTTTCCGCTATCTAATACATATAGAGTAGGTAGTGGAAGAATAATAAAGCTGATGTCGAATACTGTCGCTGTGGGTGAGGGACAGACCGGTGCAGCTCCTCTTATGGTATTTTGCAGTGATGGTATATGGGCATTGATGGTTGACTCAAGCGGACAGGTGGCATACACTAACTCACGCCCTATAAGCAGAGATATCCTTAATAATAGAGATAACGCAAAGAATGTATCAGGAGGTATAGTCTTTGCTACAGATAGAGGTCTTATGCTATTGAATGGGGCTGATGTAACAGAGATAGGCGAGGCGGTAGAAGGTAGAGTGTCGCGACACTTTGAGAGTAGCCCGAGTGCAGAGAAGCTATTGTACGCAAGAGAACTCTACGATAACGAGAAAAGCGTGAGACTTCTGAAATCGATAGACCTAACAGAGTTCAAGGATTATCTGAAAGATATACGTATGGGGTATAACTACAATAAGCAGGAACTGATAGTAGCTAATCCCCAAAAAGAGTATTACTATGTATTGTCGGCTGCAGGCAGATGGTACAAACATAGTGGGAAAATAAAATTCTTTGTGGAAGATTATCCAAACACCTATATATGCACCGCCAATAAGTTGCTTAACATTGGACGAGAAGATGGCAATACTTCGGAGACGAGTTTTGTTACGAGGGCTATGAGGCTTGGAGGACAGACCCTCAAACGGCTGACACGAGTAATACTTAGAGGGTGGTTTGGCGTGGAGAGGGAGAACTGGATAAACGATATCGACTGCAGGGATATAAATATGACTCCTAAGACAGATGGTAGTATAGACTTGCGACGACCGAGCATAATCAGAATAAAACTAAAGCCTAATAAAGCTTCCATAATCGAGATAGAAAACACAGAAGAACAACCGCGGCGATTAACTAAGACGTTGGATATATCGGTAGAAAGCAGTCTGAAATATTCATATTCGGGTAAAGGTGATATAAAGGTAGTGGGAGAGCTATACTTTCCCAAAGAGAGGTATTACGATCTATTTGCCGAAGAGGGTGATAGTATGGTAGAAGTGGCGGTCAAACTTAAATATGCCATATCGTCGTACAAAGATGGGTTCAAAAACCTTACCGTTAATGGTATGGATAGACGTACGTATACCATCTATATAAACTATGCTAACTGCGGCACTCTGGATGAGAGTAGAATATCGTTTCGGTCGGTAACGGGCGATAGTTGGTATTCGGGCATCGATGAAGCATACGATAAGAATTTTGAAAGAATAGAAGGTAAGAGGTGGCAAAGAACAGGAGAAAAAAGCATAGAGATAACCGACATTGTGATGGGGACTGTAGGTAGTCCTTTGGTGCAAAATATAGGGGCTATACCCTATGTGAGATTTCCTATTGATATAGAGATACCACGAGGTGAGGCGACCGAACCTGTGTTTATGAAGGCAGGTAAAGACATTTCGGTAGAGAGTGAGGGAGTAGAGGCTGCAATAAATAGTATTTTTTTGAAGAATAACACTTATTATACTTTCCGAGTGCCTACAAGTAATAATCTATCGGATGGAAATGGACTACGACTGGAACGAATGTCGATAGACGACTTAGCCAAATCGATAAATAGCGGACAGGGAGGTATATTAAGTACAATGCAACCTTCTTCGGGGCAAAAATTATTGGCAGATGTAGGTAGGAAATTATTGGGTAGATACGATGTATACAATGTTATGTGGACAGAAGGTGGGTATACTATACCATATGTTACCCTATTGGAAGAGATAAGGGCGGGTAAATACTCAAACGAGTACAAAATAAAAGACACGACAATGCTTCTTGAGGAAGACAAGGTATATTGTCTAAATACACTCGATGGAGATAGATATACATTCATTAATGACATAGGAGACCATACAATTCAGTACTCTCGCCTACTGGAGAGCGTAAAAAGTGGTAGTTATCCTATGTATGATGAGGATGGTGCTATTCCCGAAAAAGTTTACCTACGCAAGGGCAGATGTGTAGAGGTAGTAGACGGACGGACGGGGAATAGTATAGGTGATGGTTTTATGTATACGGGAGAGACCGGTAGTGTGTCGAGCAAATATATACTTGAGATGACGCAACCGGATAATCCCAACAAGACACCAATTCCATACATCAATAGTGAGTATATATTGCGTATCAAGAATAATAGCAAAATATTGGTACAGACAGACAGGGGTTCTTGGAGGATAGTATTCAGAGAATCTCCGTCGGATAAGCCATATATTGATATATCTGCCTTACAACTCATAAACAATATAACTTTAAAGAAGTATGAATTTATTTCGGATTACGACAAAAGCCATCCTATCTTTCTGAGAGAGGGGGCTACGAGATTGATTACCAGAGATGGTATTGTTTATGAGGTAGATTATGTGGGAGATAGCCCTATACCGTATGATAAGCTAATTCAAAATTTAGAGGCGGGGAAATATGCTATCATATCACCGCAAACACAACGCTATGCAGGTCTGTATGTGTATGGAAGCTATGATGGCAAGCAATGGGTATTGCTCGGCAGAGTAGAGAGAACAGGAGAATTTAGAGACTTGGGGTGCTTGGTAGAGCGTAACGATTGCAAATATTACAAGGTTATGTTTTTTGGCAACCTTAATATTAATAGCGAAATAGATTATTTAGAGGTACAAGGTGGCGATACTTTGTATGGAGAAAAAATAAGATAGCGATTATGGAAAAAAAAGATACAAAGACTCAAAAGAAACCTGGACCTCCGAAGGGGGTAACAAACAACCCCAAAGGCAGACCGAAAGGGATACCCAACAAATTGACCAAAGAGAGCAAGGAAATATTGCTGCATATTTTTGAGACACTATCTGATGTGATAGTGTCTGAGTATCTAAATATAGATAAAGTAAAGAGCCTACCGCCTGAAGTGCTATTGGAATTTTATATAAAGATAATACCATATCTAATACCAAAAGCTGAGGCGAAGACAGATGATGTAAAGAACAATGTAAGTATACAGTTCGATAGGTTATTGACAAGTTTCGGGGTTCGGAGCGAACTACCTCAATAATCGGAGATAACTTGCCATACCGCTTCGTTCATTCGGTCTATAACGGAAAAATCTTTTTTGATGTATCCCATAGTAACCTTATGTGCCGATGTGTGATTTAGAGCGAAAGCGACCTGCTCGGTAGAAAATCCACAGACGTTTTGAGCTATTGTAGCCCACGAGTGTCGGAATACATATGTGGTAACCTTAGGTAGATTGTATCGAGTACATACGGACAATAATCCTTTGTTTATGGCAGTAGAGAAGTAGTCGGGGGTATGGTATTGTTCGGCGAAGTTGAAGAGGTGATCCTTACCCTTATAGACATCAATCAAATATCGTATATGCTCGGGTATAGCAATCTCGATATAAGCCTTGTCGGGTCTTGTGTTTTTTGTTTTTGCACGGTTGTAGCATAGTTTATGGTCTCTTAGGCAGTCGGGCAACATTTTATAAAGGTCGACCGTATTGATACCCGCCAGAGATATAACCATAAGACAGACATCGATAGCCATTTGCTCACGAGGATATATAGGGGTAGCGGATAAAATTTTCTTTATGATATCTGGACCTACTGCTCTGGGTTCGGGTACATCTACTTTTGGTATCTTTACAGCCCTGAATGGCTGATGGGGTATTTTTATTATATTCTTATCATAGTCGTTATATTCGAGACATCCTTCTTCGAAGAGTTTCTGAATGCAGATAGGATACATATTCTTTGCCCGTTTAGTATGCGAAAGAGCATCGACCCACTTGCGGATGGTAGACGAAGTAATGTCGGAGAACATAATATCGTTTTTACCTAAGAATAGACTTAACGACCTAATGGCAGTACGATAGTTAGCAACAGATTTATCTCTGTGCTCATTATACATTTTACCGATGTACTTATCTGCAAATTTAGAGAAAGATATTCCTTGTTTATCGGAGAGTAGCAGATTCTTAATCTCTTTTGCAGTCCAAGACTCTGAGTTGTATTCGGCAAGTTTGCCTATATATTCCTTAATCTGACTGTAACAGTTGGCTAATACGATATTGTCCGTAATCTCGTTTCGCTTATTGATGTTTGACTTATGTATTAAGTATGATGTCCTAATATAGTCGGTCGTCGAACGAGCCGATATACGAATATATACAGCGTTAAATTCCTTGTTGGTCCTTGTGACTGGAGTGAAAGTAGCCATATTGAGTTTGTAATTTATTTGTAATTTTTTTCGGTAAAAACAGCGAAATTATTTGCCCCTTTTTGACTACGCTAAAAAATGCGTCATAATAAAAAGCCCTTATAATAGGGCTTTCAGCGTTGTGTCCTCGCAGGGACTCGAACCCTGGACCCACTGATTAAGAGTCAGTTGCTCTACCAACTGAGCTACGAAGACAATATCCATAAAAAATGGAGTGCAAAAGTACTACTTTTTTCTCAATAACGAAAGACTTTATTCTATTTTATCGAAATATAAATTACGAGCGAACAATTTAATTGTCTTTTAATCAGTATATTGTGCTTATTTTTTTATTGGGTTGGGAGAATGATATTTGTCGCAGTGTTATTTTTTTGTACTTTTGAACTTTAAAATAATAGTACATCGTCGAATATTACCGCTAATACTCATTATATTATGAATGATACAATAAAAATATTAGATAAGACATTCAAGAAATCGATTCCTGAAGAAACTATCATATCGTCGATAGATAAGATTGCCGAAAAGATTAATACCGATCTTAGAGATGATAACCCGTTGTTTATCTCTATATTAAACGGTTCGTTTATGTTCGCTTCCGACCTTATGAAGCGTATCGACTTCCCTTGCGAAATATCGTTTGTAAAGATAGCCTCATATCACGGTACATCTTCGTCGGGAGAAATGCTCGAACTTATAGGTCTGAAAGAGAATCTAAAAGGCAGAACGATAGTGGTGGTCGAAGATTTGGTAGATTCGGGGCAAACTATGTCGAAAGTGCTTGAGATAGTGCAAAATAGAGGTGCAGGGAAAATACACATTGCTACACTGTTTTTCAAACCAGGAGCCATACAACACAATATTTCGCTCGACTATGTGGCTATGGAGATTCCCAATGACTTTATAGTGGGCTATGGTCTTGATTACGACGGATATGGACGTAATCTGAGAGATATTTATACTGTTGTCGAATAAAAAAACTGATATCCAATGAAAAAGCCTATAAAAATCACACTCGTATCGCTCGGTTCGGTTTTAGCTATATTGTTGATAGCTATTACTATATCCGTTTGGTTCGTATTTACGCCACAACGACTTACTCCGATTGTAAGAGATATCTTGCAGAAAAATATTCGTTGCCAATCGCAGCTCGACGAAGTAGAACTTACATTTTTTTCGACCTTCCCGAATTTCAATATAAAGATAAACCAATTTACATTAACCAATCATATACAAGGCTCTAAATCAGATACTTTGCTACATATCGATTGCCTTAAAGGTGAGGTTAATCCGATAAAGTATTTGTTTGATAATGAGTTGATAATAAATAGTATATCTCTCGAAAAAGGTTTTGTAAACCTATATACCGATAGTACGGGTAGAAGTAATTTCGATGTTTTCGCCACAGATAGCACCAAAAAGGATACGACGGAGTTCAAAATGCCTTTCGATTTTCTCGAATTGCACAAGATGAGTCTTGCCGATGTTCGTATCGACTATTGCGATAAGCAATCTGGTATAAGCACTCAGATAAACAACTTGGGTCTGTCGCTTGTAGCTACTATTAATCAATCGAATGGCGATATAAATCTAAACGCCGATGCTCAAGGCATAGCCTTCGAAATGGACGATTCCACTCGGTTGGAAACCGCAATGGAGGCGTTGTCTTTTAACCTGAAAGGCAACAAAAACAATAATAAAATCAATGGTAATGTACGATTGGGCATATCGGCTCTCGATGTGTTTTATGGCAATAGTACGTTTGTAGCAAAACAAAATTTATCGGTCGACCTCCCGTTGGATATTGATATTAAGGATTTTATATTGAATCTTGGTAAGGGCGGTTTTATAGAATTTGCAAATCAAAAAATCACTCTATCGGGATGGTTTAGCAAGCAGAAGCAGGCTATCGATATGGATGTGAAAATAGAATCCGATGTGCTGCAAATGCAAGATATTGTGGCTCTTATGCCCGACAATATCAAAAAGAATTTTAGTAAAATGACCTTCGACGGTCGATTCGACCTCGCTGCCAGAGTCAAAGGCAAGATGCACGGCGATACTATCCCTAAAATATTGGCTGATATCAATATAGAAAATGCCAAATATTCGCAGAAGGGGCTGCCTTGGACATTTCGTAATATCAACGGTCAGCTACAGGCAACGATAGACGATAAGGTATCTGACCTTAAAATCAATCGGTTGAAGCTTAGTTTCGGTAAATCGTCGGTGGTAGCAAACGGTTCGATAAACGACCTTACCGGGCGACAAATGTGCCACATAGCTCTTAATGGTAACCTTAGTTTCGATGATTTGAAATCGTACCTTCCGCAAACGACTGTAATACAAGGCGATGCCGTAGCCAAGCTAAAAGGAGCGTTTACTGTGGACGATATCGCTAAGGTACGAATGAAAAAGATAAAACTAAATGGAAATATAGACACTAAGAATCTAACAATCAGGTACAACGACTCTACCGTGATAGAAGCCACGAGAGCCAATATAGCCGTATCGATTCCTTCGACTCGTAAGAATCCGAAGTTTAAAGAATTGATAGAAGTAGGTATCGAGCGCCCTGCCCGACTCGATTTTCAGCAGATAGGTACGTTGAAAGCCCGAGTACATTCGCCTAAGATAAATCTCGGAATATCAGACGTTACCGATAGTCGCCAACCTATGTCGGTACGTTGCAGTTACAATATACCACTGCTTGATATAGAAAAAGATACTATCGTGGCAAAGGTGACCAATCCGCACGGTGATTTTTATATGGTGCCATCGAAACACAGTAGTACGCTAAGTACATACATTATAGCTCTTGTGTCGTCGCAGCTCGATGTGGAATATGGTAAAGATGTGACAGTTACATCCTCTAAGGTCGATTTGAATGGAAATATCACCTATGATAATACGCAGTCTAATGCTTTTTTACAGTTTCTTCCTTATTGTAATATGAAAATCAGCGATATAGGCGTAGAGGCAAAGGAGCTTAAAGAGAAAGTACGTATGCCGATAGTAGATTTTTCGCTCACGCCCGACAATCTGACTGTAAACAAGAGCCGTTTTGTGCTTAGAAATTCCGACTTCAATCTGTCCGGTAAAGTGACCAATATCGATGATTATATGCGTAACGACGGTATGTTGAAAGCCGATTTGTCGTTCACATCGGATATGGTCAATATCAAAGAGCTGATGGATATTGTAAGTGGATTTGGAGCTAAAGATTCGGTTCAGAAAGAGGCACTTGCCGAAAAAGCAAAAGATGGTGACAAAGATCCGTTTATGGTTCCTTGGAATATCGATATGGTACTGAATACCAATGTTTCGCATGGAAAGATATTTGAAACTGATATTTACGACTTGGGCGGAAAGCTTATGATCAAAGACGGTGTACTTGTGCTCGAACAGATGGGTTTCACCTGCGAGGCTGCCAAGATGCAGCTGACTTCCATATATCGTTCCGAACGGAAGAATCATCTCTTTGTGGGGCTTGACTTTCATTTGCTTGATATAGAAGTAGATAAGCTAATAAAAATGATTCCCCAGATAGATACTATCGTTCCTATGTTGCGATATTTTTCGGGTAAGGGCGAGTTTCATATAGCAGCCGAAACATATCTAAAATCGAACTACGATATAAAATATTCTACCCTCAGAGGAGCTTCTGCCATTGAGGGGAAAAATCTCGTATTGCTCGATAACGAGACATTCGATAAAATGGCAAAAATGCTGCTGTTCAAGAAGAAAACCAAGAACGTAGTAGATTCGTTGTCGGTTGAATTGACCGTATTCCGCGATGAAGTAGAGTTGTATCCTTTCCTATTCTCTATGGACAACTATCAGGTTGTGTTACAGGGTATTTACAATCTGTCGCAGAACTACAAAATAAAGGCCGAAACGATATCTCCGATAAAACTTGGAGTAGACCTTACTTCCAATAAAACAGGCGGATTGAAGCTGTCGAAACTCAAGCTATTGAATTTGAAGTATGGTAATATGTTCAAACCCGAAAAACAAAAAGCTACGCAAAGACAAATATTAGAGCTTAAGAAGATGATTTCGGATGCTCTCAAAGCTAATGTAAAGAAACAGTAAATATTGAAACTCATATAATATCAATTACTTATGTTGAAAATAGCGGTATCGGATGAGTTGCAGATTTCTAAGGATATAGAGACTCATCTGTCTCATAGCGGCTTAAGTATCGACTTCAGAGATAGATCAAAATCTATTTTTTATTCCGACAGATTTCCGTCGGAGATAAGGTATCTCGATAATAATCACGTGTTTATCTCTATGGCAAATGGGTTGTACGATTTGGCTATTGTGAACGACCTCTCTTTGTGCGAGCAAGAAAAAGACTACGAGAAGCTGTATGTTTTCGAGGAGGCTTCATCGAGTTTATGTTTTTTCTTCGCTAATGGAGTGAAATACAAAGATGTATTGTCGCTATCAAACAAACGTATCGCAACCAATGTTCCCGAAACGGTAAAACGATATTGTAAGTCGAAACGTATTAGAGGGACTACGATTATATTCGATAAAACACCTCAAAATGCTGTCGAGCTGGGTATTGCAGACTGTTTTGTAGATCTTGCCAAGAATACGGATTCTAAGCAATACTATATGGCAGAGGTTATTATGGAGACACATTTGGTATTGATAGCGAGCCCCAAAATCAGCCTTGAGAAGCGCCATATATTTGTGGATGAATTGATTTATCGTTTACAAGCAGTACAAAATGCACGTAATAAGATAAAAGTGGAAATCTTGTGCAGTATGGAAAATAAAAACAAACTTGTAGCCGAAATACGCAAGATAGACGAAAATATAATCGTACTCTCATCGTACGACCAACAAAAAGTTAGCATTCAGGCTGTTATGGATGAGAAGCAATTGTGGGATATCACTCACTACCTCAAAGAGATAAAAGCCGAAAAAATAATAGTTTACGATATTACCAAGATGATAATCTAAACTGTTAGTTTATAGCTAACACTATACCACAAAACGCCTCTACATCTACACTCATTGCCCGATGTGGACTTAATACCAACTTCATATTTCTGCCGGTCAGCAGGTCGGTAGCTTCGGTATTGTCTTGCGGGGTGATCTGTAAAAAATCGAAAGCGTGTTGTGGGATAATTGCTTGCAGATGTTGTTCGGTATCGGCGAAGTTGGCTACTATCAACAGCAGCTCTTCGTCGCATTTACGCAAGAAAGCAAAGCACCTCTCGGAGTTGAAGTCGGGATTCTCGATATTGGCATACGTAAGGTCGTAAAAGAGCCCTTCGGATAGGGCTTTAGAGCTGTTGCACAGCGTAAGCACACGTTTGTAGGTGTCTCTGAGAGACTTCTCGTCGGCAGACATCAAGTCGAAGTCGTACTTGCCACCGTTTATCCAGCGGCGGAGCGTATCGGGCTGATAGTAGTCGAAAATGGAGCTACGCCCGTCGACACCGCTGAATCCGCTATCATCCATACCTCGTTCGCCAAGCTCCTGACCTGCATACAGCATAAATGGATTGGTGTTCATCATAGCCGATACTATAAGTGCAGGAATCGCCTTTACCGCCCGAGAAGCAAAAAAATCCGACGCTATACGCTGTTCGTCGTGGTTTTCGAGAAAATTCACCATCTTATCGGATATGTCTCCTACGTTTTGCCAGCAGTACGTTATATTCTTCGCAGGTAAGTCATTGCAAATCACCTTTCTGAGAGTATCGTAAAGTCCTACCTTATCGTACAGATAATCGAACCCGCCATAGTCGGCATACAGGCGGTATTGGCTTGGATTGTATATCTCGGCAACGAATATCAGATGCGGATATTGCCGCTTCAGCTCACCGATAGCCCGATGCCAAAACTCCACAGGCACCATCTCTGCCATATCGCAGCGGAAGCCGTCTACCCCCTTCGATGCCCAGAATAGCAGAATATCACGCATTTTCAGCCAAGTATCGGGTGTCGGGTCGAAATGCTCGCTACCGTCGGTGTAGTCGACCCCGTAGTTGAGTTTGACGGTATCGTACCAGTCGTTACGCGACGGAGAGGGCGAAAAACAATCGTTGCCCGTCGCTTTGGCAGGATATTCATAGTAATCGGTCAGCGTGAACTGCGGGGCAAATCGCTCGGAGGGGAAATAGTAAAAGTTATTGTCTGCCGAGAAATGCACCGTTTGGTCGTCGTTATCGCCTAAGTCGCCGACACCCGGAGGCTTCGAGACAGACCGATAGCAACGTGCGACGTGGTTCGGCACAAAGTCGATTATCGCCCGTAAACCGTTGTCGTGGATACGCTCTACGAGAGCCTCAAACTCTTGCATACGACTTGCGGGATTATCTGCCAAGTCGGCACTCACATTGTAGTAGTCTCTGACGGCGTAGGGCGACCCTGCCAAACCCTTCACTATATCGCGACTGTCGCCCGCAATACCGAGTTCGGGGTACGGAGTAGTCGAAGCGTAATCTATCACTCCCGTGAGCCAGATATGCGTACAGCCGAGCTTTTTTATCTCCTTCAAAGCTCTGTCGGAGAACGAACCGAATTTACCGCAACGGTTTTCGGCGATTGTTCCATTAGGAATATTTTCGCCCCGTTCGGTCGAGAAATGCCTGACAAACGCCTGATAAATAATTACTTTACCCATAATAATGCAATTCTATGCGAAAGTACAACAAAATATTGGTTATTGGGGAAAAAAATGGTAATTTTGCACCCGTATTTTTGTGGACAATCAATTAGATACAAGCATAAATATAGTATAAGGTATTGGTTATAAGTATTGTGCCGAATTAGCCATCTACTTTATAGGCAGTGTTGTAACATTTTTGACTTGCCTTTGTCTAATCTATTGTATTGCCACTCTTTACAAACAAAAAAAACTTATGTTGGGAAAAGTAAAAAAGCTAAAAAATACACTCTTCGAAAACTTGTCGCCACTGCGTTTTGCCCTGATAATGAGTTTTCTAAACTTGGTGCTGTTTCATTATCCGTTTTTCAAGTTTGTCTGCCAACATGCCGACTACAACGACCTCAACGGAACGTTGATTATCGTAAGTTTAGCGATTCTGATTTTTGTAGCGAATGCCTTAGTATTCTATATTTTGTGCTACCTCTCGAAGTACGTAGGAAAAGCAATATTGGTCACATTCTTCATACTCAGCTCGATAGCACTATATTTCATTATCACTTACAACGTGCAGATAGACGAGAGTATGATGGGTAATGTAGTGAATACCAATAAAGACGAGACACTCAGCTTTTTCTCATACAGATTGATACTGTATGTACTGGTATTCGGCGTTTTACCAAGTATTTATATATTTAAAGCAAAGCTAATTGCAATCAAGAGAAAAAAATTCTTCACCACATTCGGTTTGATATTGTTGTCTATGTTCATAGTCTTGGGTATCAATGCAGGCAACTGGGTATGGGTACATAGGTATTCCGAGCCGTTGGGCTCGTTGCTGCTGCCGTGGTCTTATACGGTCAATACGTCACGTTTCTATATCCACAAACAGAAGCAGAACCGCAAAGAGACGCTGCTACCCGACGCAAAAATAAAAGACGACGACAAGTCGCTGATAGTGTTGGTGATAGGTGAATCTGCCCGCCGCAAAAACTTCTCACTATACGGCTATCCCAAAAACACCAACCCGCTACTTTCACAGACAAAAGGTATTCATATTTTCAACGCCAACTCGGCTGCTACCTACACCATTGCAGGCGTAAAAGCGATTCTGGAACACAAAAGCACAAGCAGGCTATACGAGTGTCTGCCCAACTATCTGTCGAGAACAGGGGTCGACGTCATTTGGCGAACCAACAACACGGGCGAACCGCCGACATTGAACGTGAAGAAGTTCCTTAAAGCAGACTCGCTCAGCAAGATGTGCGTAGGCGAGAACTGCGGCTACGACGAAGTACTCCTTGCCGGACTAAAAAAGCAAATATTGGAAAGCAAAAACAAAAAAATATTGGTAGTACTCCACACAAGCACCAGCCACGGACCGGCATACAACAAGAAATACCCGCCTCAGTTCGAGGTATTCCGCCCCGTGTGTACCAAAGTAGAGCTCAACAAATGTGCCAAAGACGAGCTATACAACGCCTACGACAATACTATCGTGTACACCGACTACATCTTACACGCGGTCATAGATACGCTCAAAGAGATAAAAGACTACAAAAGCACGATGATATTCATCTCCGACCACGGCGAATCGTTAGGCGAAAACAACCTCTATATGCACGGCGTCGATATGAGTTTTGCCCCGAAAGAGCAGTACGAGATACCGTTTATCGTGTGGCTTTCGGACAATAACGACAGGCGACTCAAACGCCTCGGCACTCTGTCGCAAGGATATATCTTCCATAGCATTATGAACTACCTATCGATAGAGAGCCCCATATACAACGAAGAGTTGAATATCTTCAGATGAGGTCTCTGTATATTAACGATATAACTTTGCTGTAGCAGTATGGAGACGAGAAAAAAAATCTATCTAATAGTACCGACCATACTTTTGTTGGTTGTTGCTTTACTGCTGTTTTTCAAAGGATTATCGTTCGATTTTCTTACATATCGCTTGGAGTCACCCAACATGCACCGAGCGTTTCTGATATTTGGAGCCATAGCTTTGCCGTTGTTGTCGCTTCTTGCTTCCGACGGTGTTTTTCGGAACGAACCGCTGCACTCGAAGATATTGATGATAGGCATATCGTCGTTTGCCATATCGATGGTATTCAACTTGCACTTAATCTATATTTTCTCCATTGTTTTTTCTGTTTGCGTAGCTGTAAATCTATATTTCGAGCGAAAGGTATACCGACCTACAATATTTCATCTGTTAGTGTTTATCTATTTTGTTATCAATACTATAAGTCTGCTGTGGACAAATAATTTTGTGTCGGGAACGAAGTTTATCGAAAAAGACTTATCGATGCTATATGTACCGCTGCTTTTTTGTATGTTTGGTCTACGTCGAGAGCAGGTAAAAACTATTTTGGTGGTAGCCGGGCGGTGGTTTATGTTTTTTGCCTTTTTATCGGTCTGTGCGTGGATACTGCAGAGTAGGGTATTGGGCATATCGCTCCTCGAATCGTTCAGTACTACCAAACACTTTTTAGTCGATAGTTTTTCGCCTTTTGTATTGATTTTTTCGTGGTCTAATTTCGACCATCCGACCTATATCTCTATCTGCCTTATACTTGGTCTGTCGGTATTATGGTACTATGTAGGTAAAAAGATTGTAGCTGTATGGGAATTGATTTTCGGTATCGCTATCGTGCTATTCCTTTCTGTTATAACGCAATCGAGGTTTATGCTGCTATCTTGGAGTATTGTAAATATAATATTCATCTTGTACTACCTCAGACGAAGTAGAAAAAAGGCGATAGTATTTGTTTGTGTATTAGTTGCTTGTGTTTCGTTGTCGGTATATTTGAATCCTAATTCGGCTAAGAGTCTGTTTTTGGACGATGTAAGAGATATGCATTATAGTGTAGCGTTTGAGTCTATCGGCGAAAATACTTTGCTTGGTACCGGTATCGGTGGTATGACTAAATATATAAATAAAGACAATCCCTTATATGCTCCGATAAAAGATAGCTGGGATGGACATTACCATCCTCACAACCAAGTGATTGGTGATTTTATGCAGACGGGTGTTTTGGGGCTTTTGTCTATTGTCGTGCTAATAATATATATGATCTATTCGTCTATCAAACAGCGCAATATATTGTTTTTTAGTTTTGTATTGATATACATATTGTTGATGTCGATAGAGATGCCTCTAATGGTAGACCAAGGATTGTATTGTTTTGTGTTTTTTATAAGTCTGTTTACTGCACGCAGATATTTGAACAAAAACGATTTATGCTATTGTAAACATAGAAAATAGCAATAATATCATTTCCTTATCGGTCGTAATTTAGGGTTACAAAAAATCATTTTTCGTATGCTCCAATGTCAGGTTTGTTGTCTTTTAAGCGGTCTTTTCCCAACAAATCGGTCGGATAATGTTGTGATACCGTCATATTGGCTTTGTCGCGTGCGGCAGATTGCTCCGATAGCCGAAAGTCGAAGTAACCGCTCTCTTTGATATTATCGAAGTCGGGGGTCGTCTGCACGAATATATCGTTGCCTTCGGCTCGGGTCTGTATAATTTCGTGCAACTGAGGATACGACAACTTTTCGGCTTTTATCAAACAGTTGCTTATGAATACATTGAAAGGTATTCCCAAAGTGGTATCTTGTAGCGATAGTTCGTTTTGCAGATTACCTGTGATTATACAATTTTCTATAACACAGCTGTTTATAGGAAAAGCTGCTACGGCACCGTTTTTTTTCGTAAAACTCACGATATCCACAGCCGGTCGGCTTGTATTACCCCCTGCAAACACACTTGGCATATAGTTGGCAATAGTGGAGTGTATCATTTTAAGGTTGCCGCCCAACTGCAATATTGCCGATTTACCGCAATTTGATACTTCGGAATTGACGACTGATAGGTCTCCGAACTGCGACAAAATGCCATAATCTCCCATACAGTGCACTATGGAGCCGTCTACATCGAGCTTTACGGGGATAGTACTGCTGCCGTACAACAATACTCCTATGTTTCCTCCTGTTATCGTGGTGTTCTTCAAACGGTTATTTCCCGTTTCGCTAAAAAAGTATATACCGCCCCACTGCGAAGGCAGATATGAGTAAGGGATATTGGTATAAGCCCAGTCGAACCTATCGCCTCTGATAGAGATACGTTTGTCGGTAGTGCCGTTGGTAACGAGGTTACCCTCGACGACGATAGTCGTATTGTCGAGCTGTATGTTGCGAATACCCGTTTTGAGTATCACCTTACTGCCCCTGTTGATAAATATCTTGGTACCGGCTTGTAGCGTAAGGGTTTTGCCCTTGGGTATATGCAAGTATCCGAAGATAAGATATGGTTTGTCGGCAGAGAATGTCTCGTCTGCTGTCAGCGAGTAATTCCTGAGTACGACTACATCTTGTCCGTATGCTTCGAGTATAACCTTTTGTGTCTGCCCGTTGAGGCTGAATAAGAGATTGTCAGTTACGTGTACGGGCGTGCTTTGCATATTAGCCTGAGGTGTGATCTCCACGAAAACAAATATGCTGTCGTTTGCGGGTATTTCTATGTTTTCCAACATTTTGGTCTGTCCCGACGGGTATCCGTCGGCATTGAATCGGAATACCGAACCGCTGCCTCCTTCGAGCCACAATTTGTTGATTTTTATCGCTTTATTGTATCTGTTATAGACCCTGAGTTCGAGCGTGATAGACGATATTGTCGAAAAAACGGTATCGAATCTCACCGTATCTGCCGAGAACTCTAGTTTGTGGTTCGGATTGGTAGTGAAAGGATCTCGTTCACAAGACAGTAAACCAATCCCTACTACCAACCCGAAACAAATCTTTACCAAAAGTTGTTTGGACAACATATTGTATTTCACCTCATAAAACTTTCGAGTTCGGCGACGCTCTTCTGCAGCGGCTTGCCGAGGACACGACATCCGTTGTCGGTAATAACGATGTCGTCTTCGATACGTATTCCGCCAAAGTCGTAATAATCTGCTAGTTTGGTGTAGTTGATGAAATCGGTAAATTTACCCTCACTCTTCCATTGTTCTATCAGTCTGGGTATGAAGTATATACCCGGTTCTACGGTAAGCACATTACCTACTTTTGTGTATTTGCCGAAGCGTAGAGAGCGATGTCCGAATATATTGCTACGCTGTACTTTATCGTCGTATCCTACAAAATTTTCACCCAAACCTTCCATATCGTGTACGTCCATTCCGAGGGCGTGTCCGAGTCCGTGCGGCATAAACAGCGATGTAGCTCCTGCTTGCACAGCATCTTCGGCGTTACCTTTCATTAAGCCTACTGCTGAGAGCCCCTCTGCCAACACCTTACAGGCGTGGAAGTGCACGTCTTGCCATTTGATATTGGGCTTTGCCATAGCTATACACTCAATATTTGCTTTGAGAACAGTCTCGTATATATCTTTCTGTTTTTGAGTGAATTTGCCGGATACGGGTATAGTTCTCGTGTAGTCGGAGCAATAGCCGCTTTCGGACTCTGCTCCCATATCTACGAGCAACAGTCTGCCGTCGGTCAGTGTTTTGTCGTGGAATGGATTGTGCAGAGTCTGACCGTCTTGCGATAAAATTATGGGGAACGAGACTCCTGTACCGTACGATAGCGATACGCCCTCTGCCAGCCCTGCCAAATATTGTTCGGTGATGCCTGCTTTTGCATTTTTCATCACGGTCTGATGCATCAGTACGCCTGTGTCGCATATCTTGTCCATCTCTGCTATCTCGTCCGACGATTTTACCAGACGCAGCTCTACGACGGCTTTTATCAGACATTCGGAGGCTTCCGTATTTATCTTGTTCACCTGTTTGTCGAGTAACTCTGCCATACGGATAATCATATCGTGGCGATAGACGGGCAGATAGTGTATCTTTCGCCCTTGTTTTCGGGCTTTCGCCAGAAATTCGGACAGTTGCTCCGTTGTGTGTGAAGTGGCTACGCCGCACTCTTTGGCATAGTCGCCGATTGTTGGCTGGTCGCCCATCCAGATAATGTCGTCCATTGTAAAGTCATCGCCCCATAGAGTCGCTTCACCGCTTTCGAGGTCGATTGTTCCGAACAGACCGTCTCTGCATTTCGAGAAAAAATATCTGAAACTGCTGTCTTGGCGGTAACGGTAAACGTTCGACGGATAGTTCATAGGGGCTTCGTTGTTAGCGGGGAAAATGGCTATCCCGCTTGTGCCCGACATCAAGTTTTTCAGGGCATTTCGTCTTTCTACGAAGGTATTTACGTTGATCATATACTTTAAAATTTTTTGTTTTTGCAAATATACAACTTTTTCTTGCCATTCTTGTTGGTTATTTTACTACCACGTTGAAAGCAGACTTTTTCGCTCATATTTTTAGATGGATATAATTATGTATAAAACAAAGTGTTACTCTTTTTAAAGCTTCATTTTGTCCATTATATCCGAAAATATAAATAATAAAAAAACTTTCTGCTCCGAGTGTAAAAAAAATGTAAGTCAAACACTTGTAAGACTTACACTCTCTTTCTTGCGGTATGGACGGGACTCGAACCCGCGACCCCCTGCGTGACAGGCAGGTATTCTAACCAGCTGAACTACCACACCGTGTTGGTTTTCGGATGTGCAAAGGTAATACTTTTTTCTTAACCCGCAAAATATTTTTTTATTCCTCGCGAAAAAAATAATAAAGAGCCGTCCGAAGACAACTCTTTATTATTGTAAATAGATTTTTGCCTTGTCTTACACCAACTTATGTATCACGAGACCCGAACGGAGTTTAGGTTCGAACCAAGTAGTTTTCGGCGGCATGATGTTGTTTGTATCGGCTATGTCGATAAGTTGCTGCATAGATACGGGATATAAAGCGAAAGCTACGCGCATTTCGCCCGAATCCACACGTCTCTTCAACTCGCCAAGTCCGCGAATACCGCCCACGAAATCGATACGTTTGTCGGTGCGTAGGTCTTTGATACCTAGTATCTCATCGAGTATCAGGTTCGACGACACTGTTACGTCGAGCACACCTATCGGGTCTTTGTCGTCGTAAGTGCCGGCTTTGGCGGTAAGCGAATACCAGTTGCCGCTCAGATACATAGAGAAGTTGTGCAGCTTCGATGGTTTGTAAATGTCTTTACCTTTGAGCTCTACATCGAAGTTTTTCTTTAGCTTTTCGATGAACTGTTCGTCTGTCAGACCGTTCAGATCTTTGACTACACGGTTGTAGTCGATGATTGTAAGCTGGTCGTCGGGGAAGCATACAGCCATAAAATAGTTGTACTCTTCGTTGCCTTTGTGGGCTGGGTTCTGACGTCGTTTTTCGTCGCCTACCAAAGCGGCGGCAGCACTTCTGTGGTGTCCGTCGGCAATATAAAGCGAAGGTATTGTGGCAAAAATCTCGGTGATACGTTTGATTTTAGCCTCATCTTCTATCAACCAGAAGGTGTGTCTGAAGCCGTCGAGCTCTGCGACGAAGTCATATTCGGGTTTACCTTTCGTTACCTCTTTTACTATTGCATCGAGCTCATTATTATGCGGATAAGCGAAGAAAACGGGCTCTACGTTAGCGTTGTTCACACGAACGTGTTTCATACGGTCTTCTTCTTTGTCTTTGCGGGTAAGTTCGTGTTTTTTGATTTTGCCTGTCATATAGTCGTCTACATACGCACATACAACGAGACCGTACTGAGTTTTACCGTTCATAGTCTGGGCATAAACGTAATAATTCTCTTTACCGTCTTGTACAAGCCAACCGTTTTTTTGGAACTTCTCGAAGTTTTCGGCAGCCTTACGGTACACTTTTTCGTCGTGTTCGTCGGTACCTACGGGGAAGTCTATTTCGGGCTTAATGATATGATACAGACTCATTTCATTGCCGGCAGCTTCGGCACGCGCTTCTTCCGAATTCAGCACGTCGTACGGACGCGATGCAATCTTTTCTACTAATTCTTTTTTGGGACGAATGCCCTTGAAAGGTTTGATAATAGCCATTGTCTTATTTTATTTTTTAATTTATATATTTGAGAATAAACGCACTATATAATCCGAAAATTTTCTTCAAAGTTAGTACTTTTTATCGAAAAAAGAAGAGTACGGTTTATATGTTTTTTTGTAAACGCTTAATATAGGTTCTTTGTCTTAGCCTTACTCCATCTTATCTATCGTAGAGACACCGAGAGTTATCTCCTCGAGGACATCGAGAAGCACCTTTACCGTCTCCAACGAGGTGAACATAGCCACGTTGTTTTCTACCGCACAGCGACGTATCTGGAAGCCGTCTTCGGTAGTCATATTCTTATTAATATCAATAGTATTAATCACATAGCTGACGTGTCCTTGACGCAGCGAGTCGAATATCTCTTCGGAGCCTTCCGAAATTTTTCTCCTCTCCCTCGTCCTGATACCATTGTCTTTTAAGAACTTAGCCGTACCTTTTGTAGCTTCTATATTGAAGCCCATATCGTAGAAACGTTTCACGAGGGGAAGGGCTCGCTGCTTGTCGCAGTCGGCGATGGTAACGAGTATGGTACCGTAGTTTGCCACATTCATTCCCGACGAACGCAGTGCTTTGTAGAGCGCACGCGTAAGCGATTTGTCGTACCCGATAGCCTCACCCGTCGATTTCATCTCGGGCGAAAGGTATGCGTCCATTCCGCGTATCTTACTGAAAGAGAATGCAGGAGCCTTGACGAACCAGCTTTTTTTCTCTTCGTGATAGACTCGGTCGATTCCCTGTTCGGCAAGGCTGTGCCCGAGTTGTACGCGGGTAGCAATATCTGCCATATCCACTCCCGTCGCCTTGCTCAAGAACGGCACAGTGCGGCTCGAACGCGGATTGACCTCTATGACGAATACATCGTCGTTCGTATCGGCTATGAACTGTATATTGAAAAGCCCTATGATACCTATCTCGAGCCCCAATCGTACAGAATAGTCGATGATTTTATCCTTTACTTTCTGCGATACGGAGAACGTGGGATATACCGAAATGCTATCGCCCGAATGAATACCCGTACGCTCCACGTGCTCCATTATACCGGGGATAAACACGTCGCGACCGTCGCAGATGGCATCTACTTCGAGCTCTTTGCCCGAGATATATTTATCCACGAGAACAGGCTGATTGACATTGATTTCTACCGCCGTCTGCAGATATTTTTTGAGACTCTCCTCGTTGTTTACTATCTTCATAGCACGTCCGCCAAGCACGAAACTCGGGCGAACGAGTACGGGATAACCTATGTCTTGAGCTACCCGACAGCCGTCGGGTATATTGGTAACAGCCAATCCTTTAGGTTGCGGGATACCGAGCGTATTCATAACCTTCTCGAAACTGTCGCGGTTCTCGGCTCGGTCTATCGCCTCTACGTCGGTGCCGATTATCTTTACCCCGAGTTTGTGTAGCGGCTCGGCAAGATTTATGGCAGTCTGCCCACCAAGTGTTACTATCACTCCGTCGGGTTTTTCGAGGTCGATTATATTCATTACGTCCTCGACTGTAAGCGGCTCGAAGTATAGTTTATCCGAAGTCGCATAGTCGGTAGAGACGGTTTCGGGATTATTATTTATCACAATAGCCTCATAACCTGCCTGTTGTATAGTCCAAATAGCGTGTACGGTAGAGTAGTCGAACTCTATGCCCTGCCCTATGCGTATCGGTCCAGAGCCGAGTACTACTATTTTCTTTCTGTCAGATACGATAGACTCATTCTCCTGCTCGTAGGTAGAGTAAAAATATGGTATATATGCCGAGAATTCGCTTGCGCAGGTGTCTATCATCTTATAGACGGGCATAATGCCTTTTTCTTTTCGCAAGCGGAAAATATCCGCCTCGTCGTACGACTTGCCTCGGACCGACCAACACATAGCAATGTATTTGTCGCTGAATCCCATTTCTTTGGCTTGTATAAGAGTATCCTCGTCCATAGGATTTGCCTTTACGACAGCTTCGAACTCTACTATATTCTTTATCTTCTCGAGGAAAAACATATCTATCTTCGTGGCATTGTATATCATACCCAAGTCTATACCGTTGCGTATGAGCTGGGCTATGGCATAGAGGCGGTCGTCGGTCGCCTGACGTATGTAGTTTATCAGATAGTCGTTGTCTTTGTCATCGAATTTTTTATGCCAAATATGGCAAACACCCGTCTCCAAGCCACGTACGGCTTTAAGCAGGCTTTCGCCCATAGTCCTGCCAATAGACATCACTTCGCCCGTAGCTTTCATCTGAGTGCCGAGCGTGTTGGACGCCTCCGAGAACTTATCGAACGGGAAACGCGGTATCTTGGTAACGATATAGTCGAGAGCCGGTTCGAAACTTGCCGGAGTATTATCGAGCCGTATTTCGTCGAGAGTAAAGCCCACTGCTATCTTGGCACTGACACGTGCTATGGGATAACCGCTTGCTTTCGATGCCAAGGCCGAACTGCGGCTCACACGCGGATTGACCTCTATGAGATAATAGTTGAAACTCAGCGGGTCGAGAGCAAACTGTACGTTGCAGCCACCCTCTATTTTCAGGGCACGGATAATTTTCAATGCCGAGTCGCGAAGCAGCTGAAACTCTTTGTTTGTCAATGTCTGCGATGGGCAAACAACCATCGAGTCGCCCGTATGGACGCCGACAGGGTCGATGTTTTCCATATTACAGATGGCTATGGCGGTATCGTTTTTGTCACGAATTACTTCGTATTCAATCTCTTTGAAGCCTTTTATCGATTTTTCGACCAATACCTGATGTACAGGCGAGAGGGCGAGAGCATTACGCATCAACTCGCAAAACTCGGCTTCGTCTTCGGCAAAACCTCCTCCCGTGCCTCCAAGCGTAAACGCCGGACGCAGCACGACAGGGTAGCCGATTTCGGCTGCCGCAGCAAGCCCCTCTTCCATCGAATTGGCTATCTTAGAGGGCAATACCGGTTCGCCCAGACTCTTACAAAGTTCTTTGAAAAGTTCGCGGTCTTCTGCCATCTCGATACTCTGAAACGATGTACCGAGTATCTCCACATCGCACTCTTCGAGGATACCTTTTTTGGCAAGTTGTACGGCGAGGTTGAGCCCCGTCTGCCCGCCAAGCCCGGGCACAATGGCATCGGGTCGCTCGAAACGAATGATTTTTGCCACATATTCCAAAGTCAGAGGCTCCATATAGACCTTGTCGGCTATGTGAGTATCGGTCATAATAGTAGCAGGGTTCGAGTTTGCCAATATCACCTCGTATCCCTCTTCTTTCAGAGCAAGGCAAGCCTGTGTTCCTGCATAGTCGAACTCCGCCGCCTGACCTATCACTATCGGTCCCGAGCCGATTACCATTACCTTTTTTATGTCTGTGCGTTTCATTATATATTGGTTATTTTGTCGTTTGCCGTCTGTAAAAAAAGAGTAACCGTTTTATCAACAAAAATGATTACCCTTTTTTGAAAAAACAATATTTACAGCAGTTTATACACTGCAACTGCCTATTTGTAAATACATATATTACTCTGCCGTATAACTTCATTTCGAGATGCAAAGATAATATTTAATTACGAATTACAAATTACGAATTACGTATAATCGTTTAATTGCACTGAAACGATTAAGTGAGAGCAAAAGCAAACTTGTCTGTATTTTGTCGAAATGGCAACCGCTTTTTTATACTTTCCCTATAGAGACAATGATACGTCGATATCAAAAAGGCTATTATCAGGCTATTGCCGACTCGCAAACCATACCTATCGATTGCAGACCATTTATAGAATATACACTGAATATCATAGAGCAATCGCTACAAGACATATTAAAAAATGGTGGTTTAAATAGTGATTTAAATCTGTTGCAACAAGAGATAATCTCACTAATACGAGAGAATCGGTATGATTGCCCTGATGTTGTTGCGACTATTTGTGAATTGTCTGTACGTGGTGGGGGAAGCAAAAAAGTATGGGCGAAAAATCTTCCGCCCATACAATACTGTATAAAAGGGCAAACACGTGGGGGTGCCATTTATTGTTAGTGTTATACTGAATGTTTTGTATTGGGCTTTGCACAAATTCACTTCATTTTCTTGTCTTGATACAAGAAAACGAAGCAAAAGAAAATCAAGGCTGATGTTCCGAGCCGACCCGCTAAGTGCTTATTCACTAAACGTCGAAAACTCGCCTACGGCTCAGACAGTTCGACGTTTTTAACGCTCATTTCGCACAGCGGGTACCCCGTCTCTCCACATAGGCCTATCTGTTTGTGCGAAGCACAAAATGGGATGAGGGGCACAAACAAAAAAAGAGACGAACATACAAGTTCGCCCCTAATTCGTAATTCGTAATTTTTAATTGAAGTGTCAGCGCTTTACCATTTTAACTACCATGCCATCGGCTCTTACCGTATAGACGCCTGCGGGTAGGTGCGATACTTCTACCTTGTCGGTATCGGTGGCGTGGGCTACCTCGGTGCCGTACATATCGTATATACGTATGGTACGAGCCTTAGCCGAGAGGTATAGCACCTCTGCCACGGGGTTCGGGTAGATGGCGAGCGGCTTGGTGGCAGCCTCGTCGAGTGCCGTAGTAGTGGGAGCGAATACCGCCTTTATCTCTACCGACTCCGAGATGGAGAAGACGAAGTTGTTCGCAATGGCTTGGTCGTTGATAGTAAGGCTCTTCACCTCGAAGCCGTGGTTGGGTATGGCTCTTACCATAAGCTGTGTACCATACTCTACCGAGCTACCCGAAGCGATGATTTTGCTGCCGCGTGTAACCTCGATTTTACCGCTATACATATTGCTGTTGTAGGTAACGGTATAGCTCTGTTTACCGAAGAAGACTTCGATATTGGTATTGTCGGTTACAGTAAAGCTAAGCCCCGAGATACGAGTGCCGTTTACACGGATGCTATCGAACTTATAGTGTTCGGCAGCTGTCGCTTCGAAGGTAAGAACCGTACCGTATTCTACCGAGCTGCCCGAGGCGACCTCTTGCGAACCGTTCTTTACCTTAAACGTGCCTCCAATAGGCTGAGTATAGATAACAAGATGTTTTTTCTTACCGAAGAATACCTCTACCGTAATATTGTCATTGACAGTAAAGCTAAGTCCCGAGATACGAGTACCATTGACTCGTACACTATCGAGCTTGTAGCCATGTGAAGGAGTAGCATTGACGGTAAGTACTTTACCATATTCCATCGAACTACCTGAAGATACTGGGCTCCAACCATCTTCTACCATAAACATACCATTTGCAGGCTGAGTATAGGTAACCGTATATTTCATTTTACTAAAATACACCTCTACCGTGCTATTTTCTTCTACTATAAAACTAAATCCCTCTAAACGAATATTATTCACTTTGATACTATCAAATTTGTAGTGTTGTGCGGGAGTAACTTCGATTGTAAGCGTCTTACCCTTATCTACCATGTCTCCAGAGACAATAATCTCTTGCAAGTCGCTCAGGATACGGAATGTACCACCTTCTGACTGGTTGTAGATAACATTATATTCATCTCTACCGAAAATCACTTCTACTGTGGTATTACCCTGTACCATAAAGCTAAGCCCTACAATAAGTTCTCCATTGATCCTGAGACTATCGAGTCTATAATCCTGAGCGGGAGTGGCTTCGACGGTAAGCATTGAACCATACTCTACCGAATCTCCCGAATGTATGGTCTGCAAGCCGTTTGTTACGGTAAGCGTACCATTTGCAG